>OIXH01000023.1_pt1 | contig 189998 bp, 183 predicted proteins | sample 1587741 | NCBI WGS metagenome assembly OIXH01 (sample SAMEA3888916, study PRJEB22519) | human gut metagenome | biome: human gut; feature: human-associated habitat; material: faeces | place: Denmark | collected 2011 | reverse complement strand
TCATAACAAAAAATGTAGACACTTTTTTTGTGTCTACATTTATTTTACCATTTCAATTTCTCTTATTTTTCTATTATATATTTATTTATTGCAAGTGCAGTTGGATAAGAAATAATTATTCCTACCAACAATTCCACTAGTCCATTAATTCCTACAAAAAGAACCATAAAATGGAGTGGATTAAGGGCATTTAAAGCAGTAACAAAACTTTGAATATATTCAGTCTGATAGAACAAGACAACTAACGTACTCGTAAAAAGAATAGTATTCAAAAGTGGCATAAGAACAGATGCGGCTAAAGCAGAAATTTTTGAATTCTTGTTTCTTAAAATATCAGCAACAAATCCTGAAATTCCACCCGCAACAATTCTTGTTGGGACGCATACTAGGAAAGTAAAGAACGGATTAATAGAAAATAGTGTAGCTCCAAACGCACTATATCCAAAGCATTGTACATAACTTATTAATCCAAAAATTGTTCCTAGGATTAAACCCATCTTATAGCCACCAATAATAATTCCGATTGATATAGGAATTATGGTTAGGGTTATTTCAACAAATGCCTTAATTGGCAAAAAAGATAGTACTACTATTAATGCTGATAAAACAGCTGCTAATGTTATATATTTAATTTTTCCATGTTTTGTCATATCTTACCTCATTATATTAAGTATATGCATACTTTTATTTCTTATTCAATAAATTCAAATTCGTAGTCGAATACACAAACCGTATCACCAGACTCAACGCCTAGTCTACGTAGTTCAGCGTCAACACCTAAATCACGCAATTTTTTAGCAAATAATCTAACATTTGCTTCAACATTAAAGTTAGTTCGATCGAATAGTTTTTTAACTTCTTCACCTTCAACGTGATATACGCCAGAATCGTCTTTTCTAATAGTAAAAGCAGGACCTTTAGGAACAAAATTATATTCAACTACTTCATCTTTAGCATCCTCAATTGGCTTATATTTTTTTGCCTCTTCTAGAGTGTCTGCTATTTTATATAATAAATTTTGAACATTTTCTTTCGTATATGCAGAAATTGGAATTACATCGTTTATGCCTGTGGCTTTTTTAAATTCTGCTAAATTAGCTGCAGATTGTGGTAAATCCATTTTATTAGCTACAACGATTTCAGGTCTTTTTAACAATTCTTGATTAAATTGTCCTAATTCCTTTCTTATCTTAAAATAATCATCTGCAGGAACACGACCATCAGTTGCACTCATATCAATGATATGCACTATTACACGTGTTCTTTCGATATGTTTTAAGAATTGAATACCAAGACCAGCACCATCAGATGCTCCTTCAATTAAGCCTGGTAAATCAGCCATAATAAAACTTCTTCCATCACCCACACCAACGACACCAAGATTAGGGTGAAGAGTTGTAAAATGGTAAGCCGCAATTTTAGGTTTAGCTTTGGAAACTATTGATATTAATGTACTTTTTCCAACACTAGGGAATCCCACTAAGCCGACGTCTGCTAGAACTTTTAATTCAAGTTGAAGGTTACGTTCAACACCTGGTACACCTTTTTCACTAATTTCAGGAGCGGGATTTCTTGATGTAGCAAAGGCAGCATTTCCTTTACCACCTCGTCCACCTTCTGCGACCACTACTTCTTGACCTTGTTTAGTAATGTCACCGATTACAATACCTGTATCAGCATCCATTATTGTTGTTCCAATTGGCACTTTAACATAAGTGTTAGAACCAGCTTTACCAAACATATCACGAGACATTCCATCTTGGCCACGTTCTGCTTTAATTTTTCGATTGAAACGAAAATCTAATAATGTTGTAAGGCCTTCCTCACCAACCATTATTACGCTTCCACCTTTTCCGCCGTTTCCACCAGATGGGCCACCCATAGCTACGTATTTTTCGTGACGGAAAGCAACAACACCATCGCCACCATCACCTGCTTTAACATATATTTTAACGCTATCTACAAACATGTAAAAGCACCTCCTAAATTCAAAATAAAAGCACTTGAAAACAAGTGCCTCGGTTTTTGTCAACTATTCCACAGGATAAACAGAAACTTGTTTTTTATCCATACCCTTGCGTTCATATTTAACAATACCATCAATCATACAGAATAAAGTATCATCTTTACCAATACCAACATTGTTTCCTGGATGAACTTTAGTTCCTCTTTGACGATAGATAATAGAACCAGCAGTGGCGTATTGACCATCAGATAATTTAGCACCTAAACGTTTAGATTCAGAATCACGTCCGTTCTTAGTAGAACTAACACCTTTTTTAGATGCAAAGAATTGCAAATTAAATCTTATCATGATGTCACCTCCTATTATTAATTTTCAATTTTGACTTTTAAATGATTTTGATAATTTGCTTGTATACTTTCTAATGTTTCAATCAAGTTATCAATAATTTTGGTAACAATTGAAATATCATAAGTAGACATTTTAGAATATTCAATATTCTTTAAACAAATATATCCAACTGCATCATCTTGAATTACTTCAAAAAGATCGGGAATTAACTTATCAAGTAAGTTAATGCTCATAATAACTGCAGTGGAAATACCGGCACACACAATGTCATTACCAGAATCGGCATAACTTGCGTGTCCATTTACTTCGAAGTTGATATACAACCCCTCTTTTTTCCTAAAGACAGCTTTAGTCATAAATTACGCTTCAATAGTATTGATAACTACTTTTGTGTAAGATTGACGATGACCTTGTTTTTTGTGGTAATTCTTCTTTGCTTTATACTTGAAAACAATAATTTTTTTGCCACGACCTTGTTTTTCAATAGTACCAGTAACTTTAGCACCATCAACAAGTGGTGTACCTACTTTATCACCTGCTAATAAAACTTGATCAAATACTACAGTTTGACCAGCTTCACCATCAAGTTTTTCAACGTAGATTGTGTCACCTTCTGCTGCGCGATATTGCTTACCGCCAGTAACAAAAATTGCGTACATGTTGCACCTCCTCATTCAATTATTTTTAAGACACGCCATAGGGGTGGCATTAGCACTTATTACCCTTTTTGTGCGGTTGCTAATATGTAGCGTACTTATTATAACACATTATATGTTTTTTAGCAAGTAAAAACCTTTTTTATTGCTAAAATGCCAGAATTGAAATATTGGTCAGCTTTTACGCCAAGGGCTAATAAAGTATAGTTTTTGAACTCATCACACGAATTTACAACATCATCACAAATAACACCTAGATAGTGGTTCTTAATATTATTGTTATACAATTTAGAAATATCATCTAAAATTATTATATCAGCATCCAAATATAATGCTTTATCATATTCAGGAAATAAATCCGCAATGAATAGTCGATAATATATTGCGTTGGTGTAATAATCTCTTGTATGTAATTCTGTTATTGCGTTAATTCGTTCATTCACATTGACAAAGTCTATTTTACAATAATCACTATTTTGATATTTCATTAACATTTCTTTATATTCATCATTAATACCATTATTTAAAACATGGATGTTATAAAAATAATTTTTTGATGCTTTTTCGAACATTGATTCTAAGGTAACACCCAAAAAAGGAGCATAACCATCGTCAACCGCAAAAAAAATTGGAATGATTGTTTTTTTGTTTATTTGATTTATATAATACCTCCGTTTTACATGTTTCAAGTATAACATATGGTATCCAGTATAATCAATCTATGTTTTTTAATTTACCTGTAAACAAATAAAAATGTGAGTAGAAAAATTCTACTACCAATTCTCTTAATAGTAGAATTATAAAATTAAAGCCTTTTTACTTGAAAAAAATGTTATTTAATGCTAAAATTGCCTTATGAATGAAATTAATAACTATAATAACGAAATTAACAACGAACAAAATGTCCGTTCTATAATTGCAAGCAATTTAACTAAATATCGAAAGAACTTAGGTCTAACCCAATTAGAGTTAGCCGAGAAACTTAACTACTCTGACAAAACTTTGTCTAAATGGGAACGAGGTGAATCAATTCCTGACATTGTAACGTTAAAGCAACTTGCAAGTATCTTCGGTGTTTCAGTTGATGTACTAATCAGTGAAGAAGGTACTTCTACTGCATTTGTTCGAAAAAAAGACAAGAAACCGCCAACTAGACGCAAAATCATTTGTGTTAACCTATTATCGGTAGCATTAGTTTGGCTTGTTGCGGTATTCATATTTGTATTGTTGTCGCTGATTTTAAAAGACCAAAGTAAACTATGGTTATCCTTTATATATGCAATTCCTGTATCAGGAATAGTGCTATTAGTATTCTCATGTATTTGGGGTAACAATATTTACCGCTTCTTGTTTACTTCTTTGATTGTATGGACTTCATCGTTATCTGTCCATCTAACAATGAACTTATTTAATGTTCAAAATGGTTATATGCTATATTTCATATCAATTGTGTTAGAAATAATGGCTTTCGTATTCTTCATTATATTAAAGAAAAATAAGAAAAATTAATCAAACAAAAATTAAGCCCACAGTATTTCTGTGGGCTTGTTTGTTTTTTTAGTAATGGTATACCTTTTGTTTTGTAATCATAAAGAATAATGAAATTGCTGTCGCAAAAACTTCTGCTACACAAATTGCAAGCCATATTCCATCAACGCTAATAATTAAAGGTAGCATTAACACTGACCCAAGTTGAAAAACTAATGTTCTTAAGAAAGCAATTAATGCAGAAATAGCTCCATTGTTAAGTGCTGTGAAGAAACTTGAGCTAAATATATTAAATCCTGTTAAGATAAATGCAAATGAGAAAATTCTAAATGCATGTACAGTTAAAACATACAAGTTTTGATCATAGCCAACAAATATCTTAGCAAGTGTTCCTGCTAATAATTGTGCTATTATTGATAATGTTATACCAGTAGTAAACATAATGGCTATACTTTTCTTACGAACATTTTTTAATTCATCATAATTTGTAGCCCCGTAATTATAACCAACGATTGGAGCAGTACCGATTGAATAACCAATAAATATAGCAACAAAAACAAATTGCACATACATTAAAACACCGTATGTGGCAACACCATCTTCGCCTATATACTTCATTAATTGAAGGTTATAAACCATTCCTACAATTGATGAAGAAACATTAGACATCAATTCCGATGAACCATTTGCGCAAGCAGCCATTAATTCTTTAATCGATAACTTAGTTTTAACCAATTTTAGTAAACTATCATTTGGTAAAATGAAATATATTAGTGGAATCAATCCACCTACAACTTGACCAATGCCTGTTGCTACAGCTGCACCCGCAAGACCAAAGTTAAATACCGCAACAAATAAATAGTCTAATACAGCATTAGTGGTACCTGCCGCAATCGTTACAATTAGTCCAATTTTAGGTTTTTCGGCAGTGGCTAAAAAGCTTTGAAAAACGTTTTGTAACATAAATAAAGCCGTAAAGCTTGTAACAATTCTACCATATAACACACAGTTATCAATCATTTCATCAGATGCTCCAAGCAAATATGAAACAGGTCTAATAAAGATAATACCTATAATACTTAATATTAATCCCAATATTGTCGTAAATACTATCATCATGGAAAATATTTTATTTGCTTTTTCATTTTCTTTTTGACCTAGGGTTTTTGATACTAAAGCACTGCCACCAGTACCAATCATAAATCCCATACCACCCAATATCATTATAAAAGGCATAACTAAATTTAGTGATGAAAAAGCCGATTTTCCTACATAATTAGAAACAAAGAATCCATCTATTACCCCATATATTGATATTATTATCATCATAATTATTGATGGAAATACAAATTTTAACAGTCTCTTTAATGTAAAGTGATCTGACAATTTTATTCGCATATTCTTCCTCCTATAGCTCTTGTTTTTATATTTTTATAATTCTTTAAACTTTCCTGTTTTACATTGTATACTACGAAAGTTAGAATGTTTGACATTCAGTAACTCATCCATTTCTTCTGCTAAACGTCTATACTTTGCACCTGTGTGATGGACCAACATATAGTTCACTTTTTTAAGCTTCCCACTATAGAGTTTACAAAAACTTCTTATCGGTGCTGAAATTGAAAATACCCAAATAGGTGAACAAATTGTTACTTCATCAAACTGGCTGAAGTCAATATCATTTTTTTCTAATGGCATTCCCCAGCGATGCATTCCAAATCTACCACACCACCAAAAGCCTAAAGTACCATCTACTTTTTCAGTAGTTTTTAATTCATATAATATAGCACCAGTTTTATTAGCTTCCTCTAAAGCAATGGTTTTAGCATATCCCATTCTTGAAAAGTAAACAACTATTTTTTTAGTGTTAGTGCCAATATTTATTATATTTTGAATAATCAATAACAAAGTGCTCTTGTTTTCAAAATATGATTGCAGCATAACCATTAATAGCTTGGCAGAAGCCAAAAATGAAAAGATAGATGCAAAGATATTAGTAATTTCATTTACAATTAGAAGGGCAATACCAGAAAAAGTTAAATCTTGAAATAAGATTTCTGAAAATATGGAAGAATTTGGTCCATCCCAAGAGCCGTTCCAGTAGGATTAATAAGCATACAAAGTGACCCAAACAATGCTCCAATCCCAATAAAGAGGGTCCAAAAAATTAAAATTTTGCGTGTTTTATTGTATCTTGAGGAGATTTTCATATTTTTTCTCCATTTATATCTCATTTAAAAGCCCGGTTATTAATAACCGAGTCCTTTTTTTACAATATAATACTATATTAAGTATAGCACAACATAAATAAAATAGCAAGTAAAAGCCCCACGAAGTTCATGAGGCAATTTTCCTATTCTTTTATTACTTTTAATAAAATTTATAAAATATTTTTACCTTTATCTCAACAATTTATTATTCTACCAACTTGTTAATTGTATTTCTAACTCGTAAGTCAATATCAACACGAGTTGCAAGACATTCTTTTGGAAATTTATTTGCGTCAGCAAAAGCTAATTTAACAAACAAATTATGACCAATTGGCAACATCATTTTCATTAGGTTTTGAGGAAAGACAAAATGTGTACCATGTTCATAAGTATATACTTCTACAGTACAATCATGTTTCTTTTCATTTAATCTTTTTTCCATACGATGAATATATTTAGAAGTATCCCATAGTACATCATCATCGGCTCCAATAAGTAATAATTTACCTTTAATATTTTCTACTTTAATAAATTCATCTTCTGTTATTGGATGAGCATTTCTTTTATTTTATTATAGCCCAAATAAATAAAATTCCAATTAGTTAGCATCACTAACCTTTATATATTAAAGAAAGCGAATGATTAAATCACTCGCTTTGTTTGATAATTAATTTTTTCTTGGATTACGAATATTTGCTTGTGCGGCTGCAAGTCTAGCAACAGGAACACGGAATGGAGAGCAAGAAACATAATCTAATCCTACTTTATGATAGAATTCAATTGACTTAGGATCTCCACCAGTTTCACCACAAACACCTACATGTAAATCACTTCTTGTAGAACGACCAAGTTTAACAGCCATTTCAACAAGTTTACCAACACCATTTTGGTCTAAAGTCTTGAATGGATCTTCTTCGAAAATCTTGTTTTCATAATAAGCTGGTAAGAACTTACCTGCGTCATCACGAGAGAAGCCAAATGTCATTTGTGTTAAGTCATTTGTACCAAATGAGAAGAATTCAGCATCTTTTGCGATTTCGTCTGCTAATAATGCGGCACGTGGAATTTCAATCATTGTACCAACATGATATTGCATATCTAATCCTGATTCAGCAATTAATTTATCTGCTGTAGTAGAAATGATATTCTTAACAAATTTTAATTCTCTTTCTTCAAGAACAAGTGGTACCATAATTTCTGGAGAAACTAACTTACCAGTTTTCTTAGAAACTTTAATAGCAGCTTTGATAATAGCAGTAGTTTGCATTTCACAAATTTCTGGATATGTAACTGCTAGACGGCATCCACGGTGACCCATCATAGGGTTAGCTTCATGAAGTTCAGCAATACGATCTTTAACTTCTGCTACGCTCTTATTAATAGCTTTAGCTAATTCTTCGATTAGTGAATCATCTTGAGGTAAGAATTCATGTAGAGGAGGGTCTAATAAACGAACATTAACGTTCATACCATCCATGATTTCATATAAATCTTCGAAATCTTTTTGTTGCATTGGTTCAAGTTCAGCTAATGCTTCACGACGACCTTCAACTGTATCTGCTAAAATCATCTTTCTCATAGAGAAAATACGATCTTTGTCAAAGAACATGTGTTCAGTACGGCATAGACCAATACCTTGTGCACCAAAGATAACTGCTTGTTTAGCATCACGAGGTGTATCAGCATTAGTACGAACCTTTAAAGCACGCATTTCATCAACCCAACCCATTAATCTACCGAAGTAACCAGCAGTTAAATCTGGGCTAACAGTTTTGATTGCGCCAAGGTAAACATTACCTGTAGAACCATCGATTGAGAAAGTATCTTCAGCAGTATAAACTTTACCATTGATAGTAACAGTTTTTGCTTCTTCATCAATAACTGCAGAACCGCATCCACATACGCAGCATTTACCCATACCACGTGCTACTACGGCAGCGTGTGAAGTCATTCCACCACGCATAGTTAAGATTGCTTCAGATGCAACCATACCAACGATATCTTCAGGAGAAGTTTCAGCACGTACTAAAACAACTTTTTCACCATTAGCATGTCTTGCTTCAGCTTCTTCTGCAGTAAATGCAAGTTTACCAGTACCAGCACCAGGACCTGCTGCTAAACCAGTTGCGATTGGAGTTGCATTCTTTAATTCTTTCTTATCAAATTCAGGTAATAATAATTTATCGAAAGATTGAGCATCAATTCTTAATACCGCTTCTTCTTTAGTGATTAATCCTTCATCTACTAAATCACAAGCAATCTTTAATGCTGCAGCTGGAGTTCTCTTACCATTACGAGTTTGTAAAAAGTATAATTTACCATCTTCAACAGTAAATTCCATATCTTGCATATCACGATAGTGATTTTCCATTAATTTAATAGTTTCCATGAATTGATCATATACTTTAGGCATACGACGTTTTAATTCATCGATATGTAAAGGTGTACGAATACCCGCAACAACGTCTTCACCTTGTGCATTAGGCAAATATTCAGCTGAAACAACTTTTTCACCAGTACCAGGGTCACGTGAGAAAGCAACACCTGTACCAGAAGTTTCACCTTTATTACCGAAAGCCATTGATTGAACGTTAACTGCTGTACCCCAAGAGTAAGGGATGTTGTTCATCATACGGTATACGTTAGCTCTAGGGTTATCCCATGATCTAAATACAGCTGTAATAGCTTCTAATAATTGAGTATATGGATCATTAGGGAAATCTTCACCAAAAGTTTTATGATAATATTTTTTATATCTATTAACTAATTCCTTAAGTTCTTCTGCAGTAACTTCAGTATCTAGTTTATAGCCTCTTGAACTCTTTAATTCTTCTAACATCTTATCCATATCAGTTCTAGGATGACCTTTTGCGATGTTTGTGAACATTAAGATAAATCTACGATAGCTATCATAAGCAAATCTTTCATTACCAGTTTCTTTTGCTAAAACATCAACAGTTTCATCATTTAAACCTAAATTTAGGATTGTATCCATCATACCAGGCATTGAAACTCTAGCACCAGAACGAACAGAAACTAATAGTGGGTTATGATCACCACCAAATTTTTTGCCAGTTTCTTTTTCAATTGATTTTACAGCTTCGTAAACTTCCTTGATAAGATAGTCAGGTAAAGTTTTACCAGAATCATAATATAATGTACATGCTTCAGTAGTAATTGTAAAACCTTGAGGAATTGGAACGCCAATATTAGTCATTTCTGCAAGGCCTGCCCCTTTACCGCCTAGAAGATTACGCATTGATGCATTACCTTCTTTAAATAAATAAACATATTTATGCATATATTTTTCTCCTTTTCTAATATAATAATAGTTTTTTACTATTAAAATTACTTATCTATTATAACATATTTTACCATTCTTGGCAACAAAAACATATATAAAACAAAAAAATAAGCTATTTTTTTAATATTTAATAGCTTATTTTAGCTTTTTTTATTCATTTTCTATGATTATTGAAGTTTTTACTGCGTTAGTATATTCTCCACTTGGATAGTACTTGGCATACTCACCTGCTAATTTGTCTGCAACATTTCGATAATTCTTTATAATGATGGTAGCAAGGTCCTCAACATTATCCTCGGTAGTTCTAATACTAATCTCTTCTACTCCTGTAAATAAATCCTTTTCAAAGATTTCAACTGATTTAGGAATGAACAGGTTAATCTTCTTACAATTTCTAAAAGCCCCATACGAGATTTTCTTTAAATTTTTTGGCAAATTCACTAAACTTAAAGCTTTACAATTACTAAATGCATTACTTTCAATTGTTTCAAGTTTATCATTAAATGTTATATCATCTAATTTTTCGCAATAACTAAAAGCATATCTCCCAATTGATGTAATATTTTCTGATAATTCTATTCCCTTCAAATGCTTTGAATTATAGAAAGCATAATCAGCAATCTTCTCGACTGTTGTAGGAACTTTATAAGTTAAAGGATTATCATTTGTAGGACCTTTTGCGACAGGGAATTTAACTAAAATAGTTTTTTCTTTATTAAATAAAACTCCTGAAATACTAGAAAATTTAGTATTTTCATCTGAAACATTTATTTCAGTTAAACTTGTAGCATTTACAAAAATACTATTCCCAAATTCATTTGTAGCTAATTCTTCATCACTAGGTATACTATTTCCAATCCATTTAATGTTTTTACCCAATTTGATTGTTACGACATTAGAAAAACTAGCAAAATCATTAGAATCGATTAACATTGTAACTGGGATGTTATCAATTGTATCAGGTATTTCAATTTTAGCTTTATAAGTGTTAGAATTATTTTGTAATCTTTTCAAAATGTATTCATTTTTCTTTTCATCAAGTATTACTTCAGAAAACATTTTTTCTGCCGCAAGTAATTCTTCACTTTTTCCTTTTGTTGTTTCGCTTTTCTTATTTTTAACAACTATAACAATTAGTGTAGTTAAAACTACTAATAATACTGATATGATAATAATTAAATTACGTTTTTTCATATTACACCTCGCTTTTATTATATACCAATTTAAGGTTTTTTAAAATCCATTTGCGATAATTTCATCATTTTTTAGATTATTTAAATGGTATAGAACAACAAGATGCTTAATTTTTTCTTCTTTTTGAACTTTAATGTAGTTCACAACGTTCAAATAGACTAAAACTAAAAAAATAATAATTACTCCATAAAGTTTAAATATTAATGAAAAGATTATAAAAATCATACAAACTATCAAACTAGATAAAAATATAATTTGTCGAATAAGATACCTATATTTAAAATTTACAAAAAGATTATTGATAATGCGATATCCATCTAAAGGATATATTGGTAATAAGTTAAAGTAAATCATAAATAAATTGTAATTTAATAAATATGTGCAATTTATTTTAGTAATCTTAATTATTAAGACAAGGGCGATATTTGTAGTAATTCCTACCCATATCTATTAGTAAATTTTTTAATTTATTATTAGTTGTTAATTTGACTTTTATCAACCCACCAATAGGCGTTAATACAATTTCTTCAACACTACCCTTGAATATAATAATCCAAAATATATGACCTAGTTCATGCAAAAAAATTGTTAAGAAAATCATAAAGTAAACACTAAGAAATCCACTAAAGGCATAAAGTACTAGTAGTAGTATACTTAAATAATGTACTTTTATTTTAGGTAATATCTCTAATGTCATATTTTACTCCTTCTTTTTCGATAATTAATTTAAATTGATAATTTCCATTTTGATCTTGTAAGCCATTTCCTATTATAGTTTTTTTAGATACATAACTATATAAATTGAAATTACATGTAGTTAAGCCAATATAGGTGTAACAAATATTATCTTGTGATAAGACTGTTATTGTATATAAACCATCTTTATCTTTGGTCTTTTTGATAATTATTCCTGCCTCAAAATTATAAACGCCTTCAAAGCTGTTATTATCAATGTAATTTATACCTTCTACATAATTTATACTACCATACAAAGTAGTTGCATCTACTAAAACATCGTTTCCACCATCAATGGGAATAAAATTTCCAAATATACTATTAAAAATGTTGGCAATCTTAATGAAATTAGTATTTTTTTCAATTGTTTTCTTACCAAAACTAATTTTATCATTTTTTACCGCATAATTATTTCCTAGTATTAGTAACAATAATAATAACGAACTTAAGAAAATTCTTAAAAATAATTTTGTTACGTAATTAGATCTTATTTTATTTTTTTCCTCAATTGTTGCATTACTTTTTTGCTTCATTGCTTTACGATATTTTAAAATTAAAGAGTCTTCACGCATATTATCACCATATTAATATATGATTTTCAATAAATATTTAGAACAGTTTATATAACTTTGAACTTCTTTTCATACTATAAAAATCATTCCCAATTATTATGTGGTCTAATATAATCATATCAACATATTTTGACATTTGAATCAATTTTTCAGTAGCTTTTAAATCAGCTAGACTTGGTGTAGGGTCTCCACTAGGATGATTATGAACAAGAATAATGGCACTGGCGGAAAGTTTTACCCCCCATTTAAAGATATCTTTACCATCCATCAAGGATGAATTTATTGTGCCTTGCGTTATTAATTGTTCTTTGATCAATTGACCTTTAACATCTAAATACATAGCATATAAACATTCTTTGTTTTTTAATCTCAATTTTGGATAAAAATATTCAAAAACTGCTTCAGGACTAGTATAAAAAGTATTTTCTTTGCTAGTTTCTAACACCCTAAGTCCTAGTTCAATTGATGCTAGAATTGTAATTGCCTTAGTTTTTCCAATACCTTTAAATTTCATTAATTCAGATATTGTCATATCTTTTAATAAACTTAATTTTTCAATATCATACATTAAGTTTTTAGCAACATCCAATACATTATCTTGTTTTGAACCAGTTCTAAGTAATATAGCAATTAATTCAATATTACTTAGTGAATTAACCCCGTACTTTATTGCTTTTTCTCTAGGTCTATCAAATACTGGCACTTCTTTTAACATTACATCACCTTCATATTAATAATACGTGTGATTTTTATGTATTACTAAAAAAATAGCCAAAAATCGGCTATTTTTTTAATTTATTTCTTATTTCACTTGCTAAATACAAACTACCTAAAAATACCGTAATTGGCTTTTTATTAGTAAGTACGTATTTTACTGCTACATCTAAATTTTCAATACATTTTTTGTTTTTAGATGAAGAAAGGTTATACAAATCTTCAGCTTTAGCACTTCTTGCGTAGGTGTAAGAAGTAAAGATTATTTCATCAAAAGTTTCATCAACCATCTTAATCATTGGTAGTAATTCTTTATCATGAGAAATTGAAATAACTGCTCTTACGTTTGGAATATTTAGCGATTTTACAAACTCCGTAATTCTAGATATACCATCAATGTTGTGTCCACCATCAATGTAGATAACCGGATCATCATTAATTTTTTCTAAACGTCCGACCCATTTAGTATTTTTCAAGCCATTATGTAAATCTTGAATTGATAGTTTTAAATCATCTTTTAACAGGTTAAATGTTTCAATAACTAATAATGCATTTTCAACTTGGTGAAATCCTAGTAAAGATAATTGATAATCTTGACCTTGATAAGTAAAACACGTATCTGATAAATCGCACTTTACGTTTTTTACTTCATTATATTTAGGAAATACAATTTGCGAATTGTGAATATTTGCAACATTTGTCGCAATCATCTTTAGATTTTCTTCTTTTAATCCGCAAACAACAGGGATATTATCTTTTACGATACCTAATTTTTCTATTAATATAGCTTCTTTAGTATTACCTAGTATTTGCATATGATCTAACGCAACATTAGTAATTATACTAACTATTGGAGTAATAACATTTGTTGAATCCAATCTTCCACCCATTCCCACTTCTATTACCGCATAATCTAAATTATTCAGACTTTTAAAGTAACAAAAAGCACATAGTGTGATGAATTCGAAAAAAGTTGGCTTTGGAAAATTATTTTCTTCAAGAATTGGATAAATTTCAATTACTCTATTGGCCATTTTCAACAAATCATCATCGTCAATAGGCTTAGTATTAAAAGCAATTCGTTCATTAAAGCATTCAATATATGGTGATGTAAATGTACCTACATTGTAACCTTTTGCCATAAGAACACTAGTTAGCATTGCAACAGTACTACCCTTACCATTAGTACCCGTTACATGAATAGCTTTGAATGAACTTTCGGGATTGCAAAGTAGTTTGCAAAAATATTTCATATTGTCTAGATTAGTTTTTTTTGAAAAGCGTTTTTGAGATTGAACCCATTCAATAAATGACTTGGCATCAACAAAATAATTCATTATTTTTCAAGTCCTTTTAATACTTTTTCAGCTTCTTTTAATTGTTCTTTATAACTTGCAACATTATTCTTTTCTGCTTCTACTTTTTGGGCAGGTGCTTTCGCAACAAAGTTAGGATTATTCAGCATACCTTCACTTCTCAAAATGTCGGCAACTAATTTAGCAATTCTTGCTTTTAATTTAATTATTTCTTCTTCAATATTGATTAATTCTTTTAGTGGAATAACAACATTGACATCATCTAATACACTTACAACTGAATCATCATGTTCAACGTCTTTATCAATTTTTAGTGAAACATAATTAGTGAATTTAGCAAGATATTCTTTATGATGCAATAAGAAATTTCTTAAATAATTTGAAGAAGTTTCTATTGCAACATTAATTTTCTTACTCATTGCAACATTTTTTTTGTTTCTGACATTACGTATAGTAGTAATAATTTCGAATAATTTATCTGTTGCCATAATTTCATCATTATCAAATTCAATACCAGTTGGTTTTGGCCATTCACTTACGGTAATTGAATCATCATAGAAATTTTGATATATTTCTTCAGTTACAAAAGGCATAAATGGATGTAATAGTTTCAATATTGTTACTAATACTTTTGTTAAAATTGCACAAGTATTGCGTTTATGAACTTCATCACCTAACGCAAAATCAACTTTTGTCATTTCTAAATATTTTGAGGCAAAATCATCCCAAGTAAAGTTATATATTGATCTTGCAACTTCACCAAATTCAAAACTATCATATTTTGCGTCAGTGTCTTTAATTAATGCGTCAGTTTTTGCTAAAATCCATTTGTCTAAAGAATTTAAATTATTATAATCAATTTCTTCGCCTTGATAATTATTAGCCTCTAAATTAATCTTAACAAATCTTGATATATTCCAAATTTTGTTGATATAATTCCATGAAGATGCCATTTTTTCGTCTGAGTAACGTAAATCTTGACCTGGTGTAGAGTTAGTAGTTAAGAAATAGCGCATTGCGTCACATCCATATTGATTTATTAAATCAAATGGGTCAACACCATTTCCAAGTGATTTACTCATTTTACGGCCTTGTTCATCCCTAATTAAACCATGAATTAAACATTTTTTAAATGGACGTTTCCCCATAAAGTGGCGTGATTGAATAGCCATTCTTGCTACCCAGAAGAAAATAATATCATATCCTGTTACTAAGCAATCAGTTGGAAAATATCTTTCTAAATCTTTAGTATCTTTTGGCCAACCAAGAGTTGCAAAAGGCCATAGGGCACTTGAAAACCAAGTATCTAAAACATCTTCATCTTGAACCCAATCGTCTCCAGCTGGTTTTTCTTTTCCTACATATACTTCATCGCCACGATACCAAGCAGGAATTCGGTGACCCCACCATAATTGCCGAGAAATACACCAATCTTGAATTGTATCTAAATCTAACCATGTGGTTAAAGTCTTATTAAATCTGCTAGGAATAAACTCTATTGGTTCATCACTTGCTTGCATTTCTAAAACATCTCTTGCGAGTGGTTCCATTTTTACAAACCATTGTTTTGATAAACGTGGTTCAACAATGACACCAGTTCTTTCAGAATGGCCTACTGAATGAACCATTTTTTCAATTGATGGACATAAACCTGCATCTTGCAAGTCTTTAACAAGTTGTTTACGGCATTCAAAGCGATCCATACCAGCATATTTTCCCGCAAGACTGTTCATAGTACCATCTTCATTCATACAAATAATACGTTCTAAATTATGACGATTGCCTACTTCAAAGTCGTTGGGGTCATGCGCAGGTGTTACTTTAACAACTCCTGTACCAAAACCAATTTCAACATATTTGTCGCTAATAACTGGAATTTTTCTAGTTGTACCAGGAATATAAACTTCTTTACCAATATATTTTTGATATCTTTCATCATCAGGATGAACCATAACAGCTGTATCACCAAACATTGTTTCAGGTCTTGTTGTTGCGATTTCAAGTCCACCTTCACCATCTACAAATGGATAAATAAAGTGATAAAAAGCACCTTCTACATCCTTATATTCAACTTCAATGTTTGATAAAGCTGTTTTTGCTTCAACATCCCAGTTAATAATACGTTCACCACGATAAATTAAGCCTTCATTATATAATTTTGTAAAAACTTCCGCAACCGCATCTTGCATACCATCATCTAAAGTAAATCTCTCTTTAGTATAATCTAGTGACAAGCCTAAAGCAGCCCATTGTTTTCTAATAAATTCGGCATATTCTTTTTTCCAACTCCAAGCCACGTCAAGGAATTTTTCTCTTCCCAAGTCGTATCTACTGATGCCCATTGTTTTTAATTTGGCATCAACTTTAGCTTGTGTAGCTATTCCCGCATGATCCATACCTGGTAACCATAAAGCATCATAGCCTTGCATTCTTTTACGACGAATGATAATGTCTTGTAATGTAGTATCACATGCATGTCCAATATGTAGTTTACCAGTTACATTTGGTGGAGGAATTACGATTGTATACGGGATTTTAGTATTATCACCACTGGTGAAAAAGCCCTCTTTCAACCAATATTCATATTTTCCTTCTTCTACTTTCTTAGGATCATATTTAGTTTCCATTTCTGATTTTTTTAATCTAAACATTTTTTATCTCCTTTCATTAAAAAAAGTTTCGCCCCTATAAAAAGGACGAAACGAATTCCGCGGTACCACCTTAATTAGAACAATATGTTCTCAACTTAGTATTCGATAACGTGAATAAAACGATTTAGGCTAATGAACCTTTCTCACCTAAATAACTCCAAGGCTACCTTCTAAGCATTACTTCAAGTTTTTCACCAACCAACTTTTCTCTTTACAAGTATTTGTGCTTATACTCTTCCTCTTCAACGTCTAAATTTACTATCATTATATCATTTATTCAATTAATAGTCAAAAGATTAAACTATAATTATTTCATATCACCAGGGAAGCGATAATCGCCTCTTGCACCAAAACTAAATGAATAGTATTTAACACATTCAGGTGAAGCTAAACGTTTATATTGATTTTGTTTAAAACGTTTAATGAATCTATCATAGTACAGACTAGCTTCTGTTTCGGTAATTTCAAAAGTGTTTAGCAATAAATAAACAATTCGACTCTTTGAAGCGCCTTTTAAAAACATATGATACATTATGAAGTCATTAATTAGATATTTACCGATATTGTCTTCGGTTGCTTGATCAGAACCAGTTAATTCTGGTGAAATTACTGCACCATATACCTTAAGTAATTCACTTTTTACAAGAGGATATTTTCTACTAAAGTATCTAACCAATTCTTTAACTACTGTTTTAGGTAAATTAGCATTCAAGTTGTACATTGACATTTGGTCACCATTAAATGTAGACCAACCTAAAGCAATTTCACTCATATCGCCTGTTCCAAGCACTATAGCTCCATTTTTATTGGCAACATTCATTAAATACATTGTTCTAAGTCTTGCTTGAACATTTTCGTATGTAACATCTTTATTTTCTAAATCATGTCCAATAGTTTTCAAATGTAAGATAGCTTCTTTTTTTATTGAAATTTCATGAGCTGAAACACTTAGTTTTTCCATTAATTTATTGGCAATATTTTTTGATTTACTACCTGTTCCAAATCCTGGCATTGTTATAGTTATTATATTTTTTAAATCAATATTGTATCTTTTGAAACATTCGTACGAAAACATCAAAGCAAGGGTTGAATCTAAACCACCACTAATACCAATTACTACTTTATTAATACCAATATGATCTAAACGGTGTTTTAATGCAAGCGTAGCTATATTTATCAAACTTTCGAATTGTTCATCACTTTTTGGAACAAATGGTAAATAATCAACTTTCTTTGATAATTTGTATTCATTATCTTCATTAATATGAAGCTTTACAAAATTTTCAGTTGGGAAATGATCTTTTTTTGCATAACTATCGCTATATTTAGCAAATCTGATATATTCAATATCAACATCTACTTTGTTAACAACCGTTTCTAAACTATTAGTTTCTTGGCTTAAGACAATTTCTCCCGCAATACAAGCAATTTGATGGCCAGAGAAAGTAAGATCACTAGTTGAATCACTTGGACCGTTTGAAACATATAAATAACCACCACGATGGCGATGACTGGCGCTTTGAACTAAACTAATTCTAAGACTTCCTTTTCCTAAATTATATGAAGAACCACTTAGATTTACAACAAAGTCAGCCCCTTCACTGTAAAGTAAATGATGCGGATTAGTTTCGCCCCATAAATCGCCACAAATTTCAACTCCAAAATTAAATTTATCAGTGTCTTCTTTAAATAAAATATGGCCAAAAGGTACATTTTCCCCCGCATATTCTACTTCACTTATTTTATCTTTCCAAGCCTTTCCACTAGTAAAGAAACGCTCTTCATAAAATTCTGAAGTATTTGGCAAATTAATCTTAGGTACAATTCCTAATAATTTTTTGTTTTGAATTACAATACCACAATCATAGATAGCTCCTAATACATCAACAGGCGCACCAATGACTAGAATTTGTTCATTACTAGCATCTTTAATATAGTTTACTGCTTGTCTTGTTTCTTCTAATAATTGTGCATTATAAACCCAATCACCAATTGAATATCCCGTTATTGATAGTTCAGGATAAACAAGCATTCCAGAATCTTGGTTTTCTGAAGCAACTTTAATAATTTCTTTGGCATTTTCCAATGGTTTACCAAGCGTTACTTTAGGAGTTACAAGGGCAACTTTTAAATATTTATTGTTATACATAACGATCTCCTATTTATATAAATTATTTTTTTTAATATATTCTGCTACTTCTTCATTTAATTGTTCATAGCTTTTTAGATTTCTAAAGTTTGTTGAGGAAATATTTGATAGTTGTAAATTAACAAATTCAAAATGATCTGAATAGCTTTTTAACAGTTCATCTTCATTAACAATTTTTTTCAATTCATCTATAGAGTGATTTCTTGAAAATACTAAAAAGCGATTTTCCGATAACAATATCTTTGGTTCTTTCCAAGTTGAAATTTGATCAATGCAATCATCTCCACATGCAAAAACCGGATGATTTAGTTCTCTTAAACTTTGAAAAGTACCATCAAATTTCTTTTCAAATTCAATTGTTGATATGACAACATTGTTATATGGCTTTATAATTATATTTAGCATTTCAACACGATTTTTATAATCAATTAAACCAACTTTATTATAATCGTTACCGGTTGGTATTAAAATTACCTTATCATAGTGGTTGGCCAAATATGAGATAATTTCTTGATGTGCGATAGTAGGTGGATTAAAACATCCTCCGTATACTACTTCCATATGTCCTCCTTAATTAGTTCTATTGTCTTATTTGATGTGGCTACTGCACCAGCAAAACTTGACGCACCTGTAAGGTAATCACCTGTTAAAAGTACTTTTTGGTTTTTATATTTATATATTTTTGAGTTAGGCCATCCCTTCTCATCAAATAAATCAGGAATAAATGATTTTAAATAATCATAATTGGCATTTGTTCCTAAAGCCTCTACTACTATATCACATGGTATAGTTTCACATTCGCCTGTACTTTTAAAGCTTAAGCGAGTTGAATTGTCATCTTTTATAAGTTCGGTAATTTCTACTTCTAAACCAATCAGTTTATTTGCTTTATCAAACACTAGTTGTTTGGGACTTCTAAGTTCAATGAAGTTTACGCCATCGTTTATTGCCATCTCAATTTCTTTTTTGGAAGCAGGTGAATTAGCGATATTTCTCCTATATACGATATTTACTTTATTATCTGATCTAACTAGTAATCTTGATACATCCATTGCGACATTACCAGCACCAATAACTAAACTATTTGCATTATTTATTTTCTGAATGTTATTTTTGCCATCTTCTAATAATTTAATACCATCATAAACAGAGGCATTATCTTCAAATATTTTTTTTGATAACATTGTACCCGTAGCAAAAACGATATAATCAAAATTATTTAAATCATCAAAATTAAGATTATTACCAAACTCTTTATTGAAAACCATCTCAACATTTAATTTATTTAGTATTGCGACTAGGGTATTTACAACATTATCATTAAACCTAAAATTAGGTAAACTATCAGTAATTACTCCCCCTATTTGATTATTTTTATCAAATAGCGTAACATCTAAACCTAATTTTGCAAGTTCTATTGCTACATTCATGCCAGAAACACCAGCTCCAATTACCGCAATCTTAGATTTAATTTTATTATTACTAATTTTTTCATAGTCACTTTCTGATATTAGTGTTGATAGATAATTTTCAACTTCATAGAATGCTATAGATCCATCGCTAGTATTTCTTAATGCACAGTGTCCATAGCAACTTTTTTCATGGTCACATAACTTTGAACAAATAAAACTCATATTAGTAGTTTTTAATAGTTCTTTTTTAGCTTCAACTATTTGATCATTATTAATATAATTTAAAATAACAGGTATATTATTATGTAAAGGACAATACTCTTTACATAAAGGTTTTTTACATTTCAAGCATCTTTGTGCAATATTTTTTATATTGTCAAGTTTTTCTCTCATTTTTTTACACCAAATTTACCTTTTTTTATTATTTACAATAAAATTATACCATTTTTTTGTATTTTTTTATATTATATGCTTTAAAACGTTAAAAAACACTATAAATTATAGTGTCTTTTAATTAATTTGTTAAATTCACTACCTCGTTCGATGTATGAACTATATTGATCATAACTTACACAACTTGGTGAGAATAATATTAACAATGGTTTTTTTAATGGGAGTTTTTCTATTACTTCTTCTAAAGTATCGAAAACTTTTACTAAATTATTACTAAAGACTTCCGCAAGTCTATTCTTAGACGTACCATAAGTATAAACTTCATCAATAAAATCACATTGTTTGGCAAGACAATAGTAATTTTCTTTCATTATTCCACCAACTATTAGGACTTTGTAATAAGAGTTATAATTATTTTTAATACTCTTTGCCCCCGCAAGACTTGCATATGGGGTTGTCGATTTTGAATCGTTAATTATTATTAAATCATTTGTATGATAAACCATTTCAAAACGATACTTTAATCCCTCAAAATGTTCGATTACTTCATTAATATGATTTTTTTCAATATCATATATCTTGGCTACACATATACTTGCCATATAATCTTCGATGTTATGTAACTCTGATTTTTTAACCTCATTAATGTCGATTAATTTTTCATTGTTATACAATATATAATTATTATCGAAATAACAATTAGCATTTTTTTCATTAAGTGAATAGGAAATTTTATTTACATTACTCATTTTACTAATAATTTCATCTAAAATTACATCTTCTTTATTATATACAACATAATCATAGTGATTCATATTTCTAATTATCTTTAATTTATCTTTTATGTAACTGTTATATGTTTTGTGATAATCGATATGATGCTTGATAATGTTTGGTATAACCATTACATGAGGTTTAGTTTTATAGGTGTAATGTAACATAAAACTTGATGCTTCAACCACTAAACAAGAGGATTTTTTACTAGCTAGAGTGAATGTAGGTAATCCAATATTTCCTACTAATTTGTCTTTAAATTCTTCTTTTATTGACAGCATTCTAGAAATTAGAGTTGCAATTGTTGTTTTACCAACACTACCAGTTACAAGTACCATATCAGTAGGTTTAAAGAATTGATAATAAAGTTCAATATCAGAAATTATTTTCTTATTTAATGCTTCTGCTACTCTTAAAAAAGCAGTATCAAATTTTATTCCCGGACTTTTCACGATAATATCTATTTTATCTAAAATAATTTTTGCAAGTTGAGTATCATTCGTTGTATCATCACAATATATTAGATATTCTATTTCTTCTTTATCAAAATGGTTTTTAATTGCTTTATTGGTTATTCCTAATCCATATAATAAATATCTTTTATTTAAAATATTTTCACCCCCAATATTATGCCAATTATCGTTGTAAACACTGATATAGTCCAAAATAATAAATCTATTTTATTTTCACTATAACCTAAAAGCTCAAAATGATGATGTAATGGTGTCATTCTAAATAGTCTAGATCCTTTTGTCTTTTTAAAAAACCATACTTGTAATATAACCGATACGGTTTCAACAATATAAATAAAACCAAAAAATATTATTAATAGTTCTTTATTTAGACTAATTAGCATTGCAAACATTATAGCTCCTACAGCAAGTGAACCAGTATCCCCCATAAAAATTTTGGCTTTTGGTAGATTAAAGAATAAAAAAGCTAGTAAAGCTATGATTATGCTGATGGAAAGATAAGCCACGACGTAGTTTTCTTCATATATTGCGATTAAATAAATGCCAGTAAAACTAATAGTACTACATCCTCCCAGTAATCCATCTATTCCATCAGTTAAATTTGTGGCATTACTGAAGCCTACAAAACCAATAACTATCCAAATTAGATAAAAGAAAGATAAATATAGTGATTCACCAAAAAAATTAAGAACATTATTCCTATTCATTAATTGATATAATAGGGTAGAAATTATGGCAATTAAAATTTGTAACAAAAGTTTAGTCTTTGGATGCAGTCCGACATTATTTTTTTTGATTATTATCAAAAAATCATCAATAAAACCAATTAAACCAAACCCTAAAAAAGGGATTAAAAGTTGCAATATATTAAAAATAGTTTGAGAATTAATATAATGATTAAATAAAAGCAACGTCATCCAAAGAAAAAAAGATACTAAAAATATTACAATTCCACCAAGAGTTGGGGTGCCTGATTTTAAATTATGTCTTTTTGGTCCTTCTTTTCTAATAGATTGCCCAAATTTAAAATGATACAGTAAGGGAATAGTAGTATGAAATGTACAAATTCCTAATAATAAGCCTATAATTATTAATATTAATAAAGCAAAATAACTATTCATTCTTATTATTTAACGATTTTACATATTCAATATCCGAAAAGTTAATGATATTTTCGCTAACTATGTATCGTTCTGCTCCCTTTCCCAATATCAATATGGTATCATTTTCATTGCTATTTGAAATTGCTCGTTCAATTGCTAACTGCCTATTAGTTATTATTTTATAATTTTTTTGATTGGTTGTACTAATTATTTGTGAAATTATTTCATTTACGTCTTCATTTCTGGAATTATCTTCAGTAAAATATACCTCATCTGCTAACTCAGTCGCTATATTTCCAATTTTATGACGTTTATCTTTATCACGATTGCCTCCACACCCTACTACAACAATAATTTTATTGGTAGTAAATTCTTTAAAATACTGAATTACTTGCCTTATACCATCAGGTGTATGAGCATAGTCGACTATTACATTAATATGTTTATTATTTACATTTAAATCAAAATAGTTCATTCTTCCTGCTACGGGTTTAAAGTCTTCAATACACTTAATAATTGTTTCTTTATTTACGCCTAAACTATCAAGAATTAAGTATGCGGCTAAAATATTGTCTAAATTAAAGTTACCGATTAGTTTTGTAACAATTTCAAAGCATTCTTTGTTTTTCCAAATTGCTATTTTCATATTTTCAAAACTCTTATCAATTATCTTACCAGTTATTGTACATTTATTGGATTTTAAACCACTATTATAAGTTTTTAGTTTTGCTAAAGAAGCATTTTCAAATAAAGAGGCATAATTTGCATCGTTATTGACAATTAAAAAGTCTTCTTCAGTTAAATTAAAAGCAATTCTTGCTTTAGTAAAGGCATAGTTATCCATTGTATTATGGTAATCAAGATGATCTTGAGTTATATTTGTTAAAGTAACAACATTAAAATGAATTCCTAATACTCTACCTTCTGCTATTCCTTGACTACTTACTTCCATGATTACATAATCATAATAATTTTTATAAATATAGCGATATATTTTAACAATATCTGGCGTTGTATTAGTAGATTCAATCACTTTTTCAATTTTATTTATCGATGACTTTATACCACCAGTACCAACCCACAATACTTTTTTATTAATTGTCTTTAATGATTCATATACAATACTGCTCGTTGTCGTTTTGCCATTAGTACCAGTAATTCCAATTATTTTAGATTTTGGATAAAACTGGTAATACCACTTTAATAATCTAGCAAGTTCAACTTTTGCAGATTTAACATAAATTAAATTGATATCTTTGTAACTAGGTTCAATATAATTAGTATCATCATAAATAATTGTTTTAGCCCCATTATTTATAGCATCTTCGATAAAATTTATTCCATTATTTGAATAACCTTTTATTGCAACAAAAATACTACCATCTATAACGTCTGCACTATTATTACAAATTTTTGTTACAAAATGATCGATAATATCATGTTTATTAATTTGATAGAATTGAAAGAAATAATCTGATATATACATGTTATCCCTCCCCTTTTTTATGTATATAAAATAACTGTTCCACCTTCTATTATTGATTCACCAGCTTCCGGCATTTGTCCAATAATAATATCACCAGTTCCTTCAATAATAAAATTATAATATGGGTTATATTTAACATCTTTTTTATTCATACCAATATATTCAGGAATTTTGTATAACGGTTTATCAACCCATAATCTTGGTTGATAGGAAATTCCTTCATAATTTTTTTTGACATTTAGAAAAGACAATGATTCACTCATAATTTCTTTTACAAGTGGTCCAACAGTTGTACCGCCATACTGAATTGCGTTATGAGGATTTTGAATAGCTAAGTAAACACCGATTTTAGGATCATCCATAGGTGCTATTGCAAGAAAAGACAAAATAAATTTATTACTAAGATAATGACCATTTTCGGCGATTTGCGCAGTTCCTGTTTTACCACCAATTCGATAACCATCTATATAACATGCTCTACCTGTGCCTTTTGCGACAACCGATTCTAATGCATTCGCAACAATTTTTGAAGTTTCCTCACTTATTACCCGCCTTATTAAAGATGGTTTATTTTCAATAATGAAATTATTTTGTTTTCCTATCGCATGTAAAATGTATGGCTTATGCAAATTTCCACCATTAACTGCTGCGCTTGCGGCATTCAAAATTTGTAATGGCGTAGTTGAATTACCTTGTCCAAATGATGCGGTGGCAAGTTCAACATTGCCAATTTTATTGGTGTCAAATAGTATTCCTTTACTTTCTCCTAATAAGTCGATACCAGTTTTACTACCATAGCCAAACTTTCTAATATATTCGAATAGTTTTTCTTTACCAAGTCTTAAACCAATGGTCATAAAACCAGGGTTACATGAGTTTTCCAATACCTGTAAAAAGGTTTCATCCCCATGACCACCTTTTTTCCAATCTCTAATTCTGGTACCATCTACAATCATATATCCTGGATCATAGAATTTTTCATCAATTCTAAACACTTTTTCTTCTAACCCTGCCGCAAAAGTACATATTTTGAAAGTTGAACCAGGTTCATAAGATTTCCAGATGGGAAGATTTCTATTAAATATTTCTTGCGAATAATCTTTATAATTTTCTAAATCAAAAGTTGGTCTTGATGCCATTGCGTATATTTCGCTAGTCATTGGATTAATAGCCAAACCTACAACATCATCTGCTTCATATCTATTATAAGCATTGTCCATTACACGCTCTAATGAAAGTTGAATATTTAAATCAATTGTCAGATAAATATCAAGCCCGCTAGAAGCGTTTTTATAATAACCACTCAAATCATCCATTGCGGCACCATGAGCATCAGTAAAAATTTGTAACGCTCCTTTTTTTCCTTTCAAATATTGATCATAAATATATTCAATACCCGATATTCCTTGATTATCAATACCAACAATGCCTATTACTTGTGCTAAACATGTCGGATATGGATAATATCTTGATGAATCACCAACGATGTAAATCCCATCAAGATTTAATTTAGCGATTTCAATAGCTTGTTCAACAGATATTTTTTGAGCTTCTGGTTTAATTATTTCGACTGATACAGCTTTATTAAGATGTTTTAAAATATCATTTGTTGTACAATCAACAATATCCGCAATTTTTTTAGCTGTTGTAGCCTTATTTTTTATTTGTCTTGGAATTGCAACAATTGTAGGTGTTAACTTACTTCCAACAATTAAATTACCATTTCGATCATAAATATTGCCTCTTCTACCTTCAATAGGAGCATTTCTAGTCCATAAATCTAAAGCTTTTTCATAATATTCTTTACTTTTGTAAGTTTTTACATAAGTAAGGCGTAAAAATAGTGCTAAAAATGCAATACCAATAATTATATATGTAAATATTATTCTTTTTTTTACTAGCAAAGTTATCACCAATTCATTTTATGAAATATAATATTTTTAAGAACAAATATCTTTATTCTTGATATAAAAAAAACGCCTATCACTAGGCGTTTTCTCTGCTTTCATCAATATATTTCTTTGGTGAATTTAGATATTTCTCAATTTCTAAAAAGGCTAAAGAAAGTGGGTAACCATCTACTAAAGCATGGCTTACTTGAATATTAAAATCAATGTAGTATTCGTTATCTATTTGATAGTATTTACCCCAACAAATTCGTGGTACATAACTACTATCATCGTTTGGCATTGGATGAATCATACTATCAAAATCTATCCATGGAAGTGAAGTAATATAATATTGATCAAATTTAGATAAATCATTATAGCTTGCATCTTCATCAATATGCTTATTTCGTTTGTCAATTGCTATTTTTGCAAGTTCATAAAATTTATCATAATTTTTATCATATAAACTATCGCAATTATCAAATACGCCATCACCAGTCATTACAGTATAGGCCGGATTAACTACATCATATAAAACAACTTCGTTATTTTCTACTCTTAAACGCATTTCTTCAATATTATTTAAAGCGGTAGTAACAAAGTACAACATTGTAATGAAAAATGAATTTTTGTTATTGTTATTTTTTTCATTTTCAAGATACTTTATTAAATTAGTTATTTTAATTTTTTTAGTAATACCATAATAATGAGCTGGGTATTTAATAAACCATTCGTAATGTTTCTTACCCTTCCAGTTTTTAACGTCAATTATTTTTCGATGATTAGCGTTGTCCAGGCTCATATGGTATACCCTCGGCTTTCGGTGCGTATGATTTTCTTGATGTAAATCCTAAAACGATTAAGCATACTATATATGGTAACATTTTATAAATACTTGGATTCATATTTAAGGCTTGTAGCCAATCAAAGCTTGTATAAACTGCACCTAATGCTCTAAAGAATCCAAATAATAATGCACCTAAGAAAATGCTTATTGGTTTCCATTTTCCAAATATCATAACCGCAAGGGCTAAGAATCCAAATCCAGCAACTCCATTATCAAATGACCATGTTGAATTAGCTGAAGCAATAAATGCTATACCACCAAGTCCGCCTAAAGCACCTGAGATAATTACACCAATATAGCGCATTTTTATTACATTTATACCAACTGATGCGGCAGCTTGTGGATGTTCACCACAAGACATTAATCTTAAACCAAATTTAGTTTTATAAAGTATTATGTAAGAAATAATAACTAATAATACTGTTACTACAATGAACCAGTTTAGCTCAAGTTTACCAATATTAAATATAAATTTCTTTTGTAAATCAATGTAATCCAAACGTGGAGCAGCTTTACCATCTCTTGCAAGTGTAAGTGCTTTAACAATAACGGTTGCAAAAGCAGGTGCCAATATATTAAGGGCAGTACCTGTAATTGTTTGATCAGACTTAAATGTAACTGAAGCTACAGCAAGTAATAGTGAATAAAGAATACCAGATAGCATACTTATTCCAAAAACAATTACAATTACCAAGAAGGCATTCAAATTTGTTGGTAGATATTGCATAATTAAGGCGCCACCTAAAGCACCAATTACCATACATCCTTCAAGTCCTAAGTTTATTACACCACTTCTTTCAGCAAACATACCACCAAGAGCAACCAAAGAAAGAGTTGCAGCATAAATTAATGTATATTGTATTAATATATTCATACTTATTTTTCCTCCTTCTTTGCAGTTTGTTCAAGTTTTTTGTTAACTCGTTTAGTAATAAATGTTTTTATAAATAGTACAAATGCGCATAAATAAATGATTATTGACGTAATTAATGTTGCAATTTCAGGACTATAATAAGTAGTATCTAAATTTCCACCACCTTCAATAATGAATGTAATGAAGAATGAAGAAATAATAGTACCAAATGGATTAAGACCACCTAAAAAGGCAGCTGAAATACCATCAAAGCCCATAGAAGGTAAATTAGCAGGATTATACCAAGGCATTATACCAGTAAGATATAGTGTAGCACCTGATAAACCAGCAAGTCCACCCGCAATTGCCATTGTCAAGATAATGTTTCTTTTTTCATGCATACCTGAATACTTTGCGGCATTGCGATTGAAACCAGTGGCTTTCAATTCATATCCAAAAGTTGTTTTATTCAAGACAATATAAATAATAATTGCGACTACTATGGCAATAATAACGCCAATACCAACATATTGGTTACCGCCAAATACTTTATCAAGGCCCAAATTTGGTAGTCTCACTGAAGCATTTGCATGTTTAGCATCAAATAAAGACCACGTTTCAGATTTAACACTATCCCAAGATGCTGGATTATCCATAATCAAGTTACCTAAATATAGACCAATCCAGTTCAACATTATGCTAGATATAACTTCATTAACATTTAAATATGCTTTAAGGATACCTGTCAATGAACCCCATATACCACCAACAATAGTTGCTAATAATGTGCTAATATACCATGGTAGATTTAATACAAGGGCACAATATAAAGCGGTAACAACACCCATAGTGTATTGACCAGCTGCACCAATATTAAATAAACCAGCTTTATAAGCAAACAGAACTGATAAACCAGTTAGGATTAATGGTGCTGTTTTTGTCAATGTAGTACCCAAATATTTTAATCTTCTTTGCTTATTGGAAGAATACATAAAGCCTTTGATTAAGTTAATAAAGTTTTTATTAGCTTGACCAGGTTTTATAATAAGTAAAACCAAATATCCAATAAATAATCCAATTATAGCACACAATAAAGATGCTATTATTGACTGAACAGCTGGTTTTTTTAAGAAGCGGATAAATGAATTATTGTTATTTTCAACTTTCATTTCTCGTTTATCGTTATTAACTACTTCTGTATTATTTAAATTTGTAGGTTGTTTATTATCATTCATTGTTGTTTCCTACCTTATTGATATTTTGTTTTTTCGCACCAGCCATATACAAGCCTAATTCTTGCGCAGTAACTTCTTTAGGATTAAATTCGCCAACAATTTCACCTTTATGCATAACTAGTATTCTATCAGATAAACTCATAACTTCATCTAGTTCAAGTGAAACTAATAAAACGGCTTTATCAGCATCTCGTAGTTCAACTAATCTACTATGGATGTTTTCAATAGCACCAACATCAAGACCACGAGTAGGTTGAACAGCTATTAATAAATCAGTATTTCTGTCTATTTCACGAGCTACAATAGCTTTTTGTTGGTTACCACCAGACATACTTCTAGCGACCGTTATTGAACCTTGACCTGATCTAATATCAAATTTTTCAATCAAATCATCCGCATATTTACGAATATTCTTAAATTTAATAAATCCTGCTTTTTGGAATCGATCTTCAAAATAATTTTGTAATACTAAATTTTGTTCTAATGAATAATCTAAAACTAATCCATGTCTATGTCTATCTTCTGGTATGTGTGCAAGTCCTACCTTGTTTCTTTTTCTAATTGATAAATTAGTAATATCTACATTATTTAAATATACTTTACCAGATTTAATTGGTTCAAGACCTGTAATACCATAAACTAAATCAGTTTGACCATTGCCATCAATACCAGCTATACAAACAATTTCACCTTTTCTAACGTCAAATGAAACATTGTTTACCGCATTTGTTTTATGTAGTTTATCTATCATAACAAGATTTTCTACTTTTAGGACAACATCTTTTGGTTTAGCTTCTGTTTTATCAACAATTAGTTGTACTTTTCGGCCAACCATCATTTCTGATAATTCTTCTTTAGTAACATTTGCAACATCAACAGTACCAATACATCTACCTTTTCTTAAAACAGTACAACGATCAGCAACTTCTTTTATTTCGTTAAGTTTATGAGTAATGAATAAAATTGATTTTCCCTCAGATGCAAGTTTTTTCATAATTTCCATTAATTCGGAAATTTCTTGTGGAGTTAAAACGGCAGTTGGTTCGTCAAAGATTAGAACATCATTTTCTCTATACAACATTTTTAAAATTTCAACACGTTGTTGCATACCAACAGTAATATCTTGAACTTTGGCATTAGGTTCGATAAATAATCCATATTGATTTGATAATTTAACAACTTGATCATATGCTTTTTTACGATCAATAACTTTAAAAATATGCTTATTTAAAAAAGTCATAGTTTTAGAAAAACCTTTTAAGAATCCATTAAGAACTTTATTTTTGGCAGAAAAGTTATATTCTTTAATTGGTTCATCACCTAAAATGATATTATCTAATACACTATACACCTCAACAAGTTTAAAATGTTGATGTACCATACCAATATGCAAACTAGTTGCGACATTCGGATCAGTAATTTTTACTTCTTTACCATCTTTCTTTATTATTCCACTATCAGGTTGATATAAACCAAATAAAATAGACATCAAAGTAGATTTACCAGCACCATTTTCGCCTAATAATGCATGAATTTCACCTTTTTTTAACTGTATAGTAACATCATCATTTGCCTTAATTCCCGGAAATTCTTTTGTTATATGCAGCATTTCAATTGCATAATTATTTTCCATATAATATCTCCTTGTTATACTCTTTTAAGAAAAAGAAGGTGGTATACCCACCTTCTATAATAATAGTTTTCAATTATTTAAGGTTACCTAAATATTTTACATTAGGGATTTCATTGAAATTTACTTCATCAGCGCTTGTTGCAGATTTAACAGTAATTTCTTTGTTATATAATTTTCCAACTAATGTCTTATAGTCTTCAACTGTAAATTTAGTCATTGACCATGTTGCAGTAGGTAATTGTACATAGTTGCTTGCTAAATCAGTTGCAGAAACTAAACCTAAAGTTTCAATCTTAGATTCAAATTTACCTTCTAAAATAGTTTTTGAAAGTTGTGTTTTAACTGTTGCAGCTAAACCTTTCATAGCAGATGTAATACACATACCTTTAGCATATTTTTCATTGATGATATAAGATTGGTCAGTGTCAACACCGATAACTTTACCATTAGTTTTTTGTGCAGCTTCACATGCAGATGTATAAACACCACCACCGCAAGCAAATACTACTTCAACACCGTCACCATACCATGTATCCATAACAGCTGTAATTTCAGCATCACCAAAGAATTGTTTTGCGTAAGCATATTTAATTTCAATAGTTGTATTAGTTTCAGTAGCAGCAGCATTGCAACCTTGAACAAATCCATAACCAAAACGAACAACAGCAGGAACACTCATACCGCCTAAGAATCCAAGTTTCTTGTATCCTTCTTTAACAGCAGCGTAACCAGCCATGTAACCAGCTAATTCTTCTTGGTATACTGCACAGTAAACGTTAGATGGTAATTCGTAATCAGCAGCGAAATCACCTTTTGAAACGTCTAGAGCAATAAATTTAACGTTTGGATTTTTACCAGCAACTTCTTGAATAGTTGGAGCAAATGCATAACCAGGCATAACGATTACATTATAACCTTCATCAATTGCTTTTTCTGTAGCAGCAATTCTATCTGCGTCAGAGTTAGTAACAGGTTTTTTGTATGTGAAGTGAACTTTATTTTCTTCACACCATGCTTTTGCGCCTTCATATGTTGCTTGGTTGAAAGATTGGTCAGTAATATCTCCGTAGTCTGTTACCATAGCTACTTTGTAGTCTTTGTTCCAACCATCATTTTCTTTTTCTTTTGTTGTACAAGCAACTAAAGAAACAAGAAGTAATGCAGCTAATAAGCTAAAAAATACTTTTTTCATTGTTTATCTCCTTATTTTTTTTGATATGATGTACATATCTAAACATATTATAACAAATATAAATTTTTAAGTAAAATAATTTGTTAAATTTTTTTTACTTTTTGCCTTTTTTAGTTATGAAAAAGCCTTGCAAATGCAAGACTTTATTTTCTATTCATTCTTTTCTTTATTTTCTTTTAATAAATCTCTGATTTCTGTTAATAATTCGATGTCTTGTGGTACTTCAACTACAGCTGGTTCAACTACTTCAGGAGTTTCTTCAACTGGTTCATCTTCTTTATTTTTCTTTACAAGTTTTTCACCTGCAGCTTTTGCTTTATTAACAATTGATGAAGTTATTTTTACCATTGCGAATAAAATTATAGCAATTAATAGGAAATCAATTACTGATTGAATAAATGCACCCCATGAAATTACAATTCCAGGAATTTGTTCACCTACGGTTGTAGCAAGACCATTAGCAACATCGGTTGCATCAGCAGTACGATATTTTAAAACAGTTTGTAAAGAATTTGTCAAGTCAGTATCGCCAAGGCATAATGCAATAATTGGCGAAATGATATTCTTATTGATGGCAGTAACAATTGCGTTAAAAGCTCCACCTAAAATGACACCAATAGCAAGGGCAATAGCATTTCCTTTATTTATAAAAGCTATAAATTCTTTAAAAATTGATTGTCTTTTTTCTTTTCTTTCTTTTTTACTTTTCATGACTATTCCTCTTTTTCTTTTTATTATAAATTAATTATAACATAATTTTTGTTTTTTTACTACTTTTATGCTATAATACTATCGAGGTGAAACTATGAATTACACAATTACAAATCAAAATCTAAGCGTAGAAATTTCTAATCACGGTGCAGAAATTAAAGCAGTAAAATATATGGGAACAGATTATTTACATGATTCTAATCCCAAATACTGGAATAGATCAGCACCAATTTTGTTTCCTAATATTGGCACTATTAAGGACAATGTAGCCTTATTTAATAACGTAGGCTATCCAATGAAAAAACATGGATTCTTACGTGATCGTGATTTTACATTAGATAGAATTGAGACATCTTCAGCTACTTTTAGTTATGAATCTACTAGTGAAGATTTAAGCATTTATCCATTTAGTTTTAAAGTAACTATTACTTATCAAATTCATGGAAGCACACTAAAAAGTTATATTTTAGTAAAAAATCTTTCAAATGAAATAATGCCATTTAATCTTGGACTTCATCCAGCCTTTAAAGTTCCACTATCAGCAGATGAAAAGTTTGAAGACTATAAATTTATTTTTGATGAGGCAGGTACATATGATTGTCCAGCAGTAAATCTAACTAATGGTACAATTGATTTTAATACGGTTGCTAGACATTTCGATAATTTAAAAGAATTACCTCTTAACTATGATGATTATCAAAATGATGCCTTAGTATTTGACAATTTAGCAACTCATCGCATTCATTTAGTTAACAAAGACAAAACACATGGCGTATCTTTTGAATTTAATGACTTCCCAATGCTTGGCATTTGGACTCCAAATCATGTTCATGCTAATTTTATTTGTATTGAACCATGGATTGGATGTGCTGATCCTAGTGATCACGATAATGTTTTTACAAATAAACGCTATTTAATAAACTTAAATCCAAACGATGAAAAACTTATTAGTTATCAAATAAAGTTCTTCTAAATAAAATTGCAGCAAAATCAAATATTAGATCTTGCTGCTGTTTTTTATATTTTTTCAATAACACGCATTTTTGCACTATGAGAGCGAAGATTATTAGATATTTCACTTTCGGATGGCAAAATTACTTTACTATTTATCAATTTAAATTCAATTTCATAACCTTCTGGAATATATGGAAGGTCTTTTGGAAGTTGTAAGGTGGTTTTTTCTTTAAATAACTTCTTAACTATACGATCTTCTAAAGAATGAAAAGTAATAACTACCATTCTACCATTTTTATTTAAGAGTGATAAGCCATCTTCTAATGCTTTCTTTAGAATATCTAGTTCATGGTTAACTTCGATTCTTATTGCTTGAAAAGTTTGTTTAGCAGGGTGTGATGAATTTCTAAGTGCTGAAGCAGGTAAGGCCTTTTTAATTATTTCAACTAATTCAAGGGTTGTTTCAATTGGCTTTTTTTCTCTTTCAGAAACTATTTTACGTGCAATCAATCTTGCAAATTTTTCTTCGCCATATTCAAATAGAATTCTTACTAAAGATTTTTCATCATAGGTATTAACAACTGTATATGCATCAAGTTCAGCTGTTTGATCCATTCGCATGTCTAGTGGGCCATCAAAACGATAACTAAACCCACGTTCAGGGATGTCTAGTTGAAAACTTGAAACACCTAAGTCGTATAAAATACCATCAACACCATAAACATTTTCTTCTTCTAGTGCTACTTTAATGTTTACAAAATTTTCATTAATTAAGGTATAGTTACTAGCTATTTTTTTTAATTTTTCATCGGCAGTATTAATTGCAAAACTATCTTGATCAAAAGCATAAAGATGCCCATTAGGTATTCTTTTTAAAATTTCCGAAGAATGGCCACCGCCCCCAAGTGTGCAATCAACATAAACACCATTTTTTTTAATATTCAATTGTTGGATTGATTCGTTTAATAATACTGAAATATGATTGTATGGTTTTTCCATAAAAACTTCCTCCTAAAAGAAAAACGCATCCCGTGATGCGTCTTCAAGTTGTTTTACTAGTTTGCACTAGTTTTCGCTGTCTTCCTTAACTTTGATTTCCTTAACTTGTTTACCATTATAATGACCACATACTGGGCAAACGCGGTGAGACAATTTTAATTCACCACAATTTGGGCAAACTACCATTCCAGGTACTTCTAGTTTATAATGAGTACGACGTTTAAGTTTACGAGTTTTAGAAACACGACGTTGTTGAGCTATAGCGCCCATAAAAACACCTCTTTCTAATTTTTATCCTCTTCTATACCATTTGAATAGAAAAGAACTTCTTCGTCGTCGATGTCTTGACCATCTGTATCGTCTAATACAACGCCTTCACTTTTTAGAATTTCATGTGCATTTGGTAAAGTAACATTGATTGGTTTTTCCAATAGTATGTTAGTCCAAACCATTTCATCTAAATCAACTGTATTTTTTTCAATCAAAAAATAATCATCAGAATCAACCTTACTATAAACTTCATCACATGTTAAATCAATAACATATGAAACAGGTCTTAAAGTAAGAGCACATTGCAACTCCATATTTGCCACAAACTGATAAACAAATCTAAAAGTTTCTTCATCAATTTTTGAAATAACACCAGTTACCTCAACTTTATCAATACTTATGATATCATCAACTGATTTGATCCATTCCGAAAAATCAATTGTATCACTAAAATGATATGGAGTTGGTAACTTTCTAAGTTGTTGAATTGACCATTTCATAGAAATCACCTATCGACTTGTATATTATATCATTTTTTGCATTTTTTGTCTACCTATTTGATACACTTTTTGTCACTACTGATTACAGTGTAACATAATTATTTGTATTTAATATAATAATAATAGAAAAGAGGTAAAATATGCGAAATTGGTTTAATACAAGAATGTGTAAACTTAAAGGTTGCTATCTAAAATGCCGAAGTTATTTTTGTTGTATCTTCTTTTGGCAGTTATTTATAACCCTTTTTTGGTTTTCATTTGCTAATTTTTTACTACTTCTTATTTGTTGTTTTTTGTGGCTAACTAGTTTCTTCCTTATAATCTAAAAAGTTCTTAAAATAGCGTTTAATTGATTCACTAGTATCGACAAAAGAATTAGCATTGATATAATCATCTATTGTAATTGGCATCCTTTTAATATAAATTACTAAAACTAAAAATCTAAAATAGTCATAATAAAATAACTGATTTTCATCATAATATTTATCCAATATTAATTGTTTAAAATCAATATCGTATTGTTCATTCATCACATAAAACTTTGCCATATCTAATGAATTAATTCCTATCTTACCATTATCTAAACTTGATAAGTAATTAACTCCTTTTATATTTAATAGGTGATCTAAATCAGGATTGTTATGAACAAAACTATAATTGACCCCTTCATGGGCTTTAATAGAGCTAATAAGTCGCTTTTGTAATTTCACTAATTCTTTTTTGGCATCTAATATATAATGATAATTTTCTAAAATTGGTAAAGTAAAAGTATCTAAATTCTTTGCTTCAATTTTTCTTACGAGTTGTTCTAACAATCTAAATTTATAATCTAATTGGCTTGATAATTCATCAAATTTTCCTCTTGATTTACTTGGATCAAGACTTTTTCTTATTTGGGTTTGTTGATGCAAAATTGATAATTCATTATATAAATTGGATACTCTTGTGTCATTTCTAATCTTTATTTGTTTTACATAGTCACTTATATAGTAATTACTATCGTTTGCCCTAGTAACAAAACTTTCATTTCGATTTAGAATGGGATAAATTACATTATTTACACCTTGATTGTACAAATACTGATATTTTTGTAAAGCAACAGCATTTGTTTCTTTTAAAAAGTATTCTTTGCCATTATCACTAACAATTTTATATGCTTTTAGTGTTATTGGTTCATAATCATTAATGTTTATTTCGTAATACTTAACGATATCTGGTTCAATTGATCTAATTTTATTAAAACTACTGCGATACATCATTGACGGATTCATGGATAATCACCCGGTGATGTTGTTCAATATTAGTATTTTTGTTTGCTTTAAATACCTCATTAAGCGATATTTTATTTTCAATACATAAATTTTCTAATTCTTTATCATTTTTATAGTAACATACTTTTAATCTATGCTTTTTATCAGATAATCCTCTTACAATTACTTCTTCCGTGGGTAAATTATCATCTTTAAAGTTCAATGTTGATTTTAAAATTTTATCAATTTTTTGTGTTTCTTCTTCCTTTATTTTTTCAATATCATCTAAAGTAATTGGCTCTTTTTCAATTTCATCAATACTTTCAATACTGTTTTCGGATTGTAATCTTTCAAAGTCCTCATATTCTACACTAGGTGATATTTCATCGTATTCAATTGCTATATCAAAAGTAGTGTCAATTCCTCTACCATCTACCGATACGGTATCAATATCAGTACAAATTATATCATCAATATGGTAGTTTTTATCATTGAATACTACTGAAAATGGCAAAACCTCCGTAAAGAAATCGTCAGTTACGCCATCTTTTTTTAAATATTTCCCGTTAATTGTAAGTTTACCATCCAATACATCATTTACTTGGTTATAACTTGTTACTTCTGCAGTTATGTCCAACAATTTTGAAAAATCTTTTAACTTAATAAAAGAATTATAATTCATCTTTAAATTCATAGTTTCCTCCATTATCAATTTAGTATATGATAGTTTTTATGAAACTATAACAAAAAAAAGGATTTTCATCCTTTTATGTATTGTTCAAGAATAGCATGGACTTCTTCGATGCCTTGTTTAGTTACTGAAGAAACCTTAATTAATTCGTTGTCATTAGTAATGTTAAGAGTTTTTTTAATTTCATTAATATTCTTTATTAATTCATTTTTACTAATTTTATCAATTTTTGTTGCGACAACAATTACCTTATGATTGTAATGCTTTAAGTAATCATACATTAAAACGTCATCATTAGTTGGTTTATGTCTTGCGTCAACAATTAAAAAGCAAACTTTTAAATTCTTGGAATTATTTAAATAACTTTCTATCATTTTGCCATATGATAAGCGGTCATGAACTAATTTTTGGGCATACCCATATCCAGGAACATCAACTAACAAAATATCGTCATTTACATTGTAAAAATTCAATGTTATAGTTTTTCCTGGTTTACTAGAAGTATAAGCTAAGTTTTTACGATTAGTAATTGAATTTATAAAACTGCTTTTACCTACATTAGAACGTCCAATGAATACAAATTCAGGATAGTTACAATTAGGAATTTGTTCAGCACTTGTTCCACTAATTATATATTTTGCTTTTTTTATTATCATAATTAATTCTCCTTAAAAATAAAAGGCAAGTAATAATTACAAGCCCTTTATTGATGTAAATACATATATAAGCCATATTCTGTAATTAAGCATTATTACTTAACTGGTAACCATTTATCTCAAGTATAAAACTTGTAAAAATTGTAAGTTCGTTTCCTTCAATTTTCATGCCCCTACCAAAATTTGGGTTGCTAGCTTGTGGGGCTTACCCGTTCCACTTTTTTGTTTCCAAAAAAATCGTCTCTGTGGCGCTTTATGGATTACACCATAGATAAATCCTTAGGTTTCATCCGCCGTAATAGCCATCAACTATCCCCTGACTTATTTATTAATCAGGCACAAACACTACAGACATCACAGTCTGTGCTAGTATGGACTTTCCTAACGCCAAAGGCGCTCGGTTACCCTATGTATTTTACTTTATATTATATTTTTTCTTTTAAACCATCTAATACAATATACGCAATGGCAAGCACACCAGCACCAATATGAGCGCCTACTGTTGGTGTAACGGTAGTTAATTCATATCTTACGCCATTAGTATATTTAGTTTTTAAATCTTCTAAAAGTTCTTTTGCGTCATTCTCACAATCAGAATGAAGTACAATATAAATTACTTCTTTGGCATCCTTTGTATCTTCACTAACAACTTCTTTTATGCGATCAATGGCACGATTTCTAGTTCTAACTTTTTCGAAAATATCAATTGTTCCAGGTTTCCATAGTTTAAGGATAGGTTTAATTTTTAAAAGTGAACCTATCATACCAGACATTGCATTAAGACGTCCATTTTTTACTAGGTATTTTAAATCGTCTACGATAAAATAAGCTACTGTTTGATCAGCAAATTTTTGGCATTCTTCTTTTATTTCTTCAATACTGTAGCCTTTATTTGCCAATATTTCCGCATAATGTGCGCAATATCCTTCCATTATACATGCACTATGACAATTGATTACATGTAAATTAACTCCTTCAACCATATCTTCAAATGCGTTAGGTAAGTTTATACCATAAGCCGAAAGTCCAAAGGAAATTGGGAAGTGAATAACATCAGTACAACCCTCTTTTTTCCACTCTTCTACACGAGCAGCAATTTCACCTAATGTAGGAGCACTTGTAGTTGGTACAATATCAGTACTACGTAATTTTTTGTAAAATTCATCAGCTTTGATATCAATACCATCTACTAATTCAGTTTCTCCAAAGTGAATAGTTGTTCTTGTAATTTTTATATTGTGTTTAAACGGTGCATATTCCAAACCAGAACTGCAGTCCGATGTAATTCCTATTTTCATATATACCTCAAATAAATTTATTTAGTAGAATCTTCTGTATTTGATTCTGTATCGTGTTTTTCTTCAGTGTTCTCTGGTTTTTCTTCTTCAGATGATGGTTTTACATTTTGTTTTAAAACAGCTTTTCTTGATAAAACTAGTTTTCCTTTATCATCTATCTTTAATAGTTTAATAACTATTTCATCGCCAACATGCACAACGTCTTCGACTTTTGCTACACGTTTTAAATCAAGTTCAGAAATATGAACTAAACCTTCGCAACCTGGCCATAATTCAACGAATGCACCAAAGTCAACAATTTTAACAACTTTTACAGGATAAATTTGACCTACAACTGGTTCACGAGTTAAATTTTCAATTATTTCAATTGCTTTGTTAATCCATTCCATTTCTGAATGCATTACAAATACACGACCATCTTGTTCAATGTCAATTTTTACATCATTGCATTTTTCAATGATTTCTTGAATAACTTTACCGCCAGAACCGATAACATCACGAATCTTATCTGGGTTAATTCTAATCATCTTAACTTTAGGTGCATACTTAGAAAGTTCAGGACGTACTTCAGAAATTGTTGTCATCATATGATCTAAGATTTGCATTCTACCTAATTTAGCTTGAGCTAATGCTTCTTTTAAAATTTCTGGTGTAATACCTTTAATCTTAATATCCATTTGTAAAGCAGTAATACCATTTCTAGTACCAGCTACTTTGAAGTCCATATCACCATAGTGATCTTCCAAGCCTTGAATATCAGTTAAAATAGTATATTTACTGCATTCATCATCTTGGCTAATTAATCCCATAGCAATACCAGCAACTGGAGCTTTAATTGGAACACCAGCAGCCATCAATGCCATTGTACCAGCACAAATTGATGCTTGTGATGAAGAACCATTAGATTCAAGAATTTCACTAACAACTCTAATTGTGTATGGGAATTCATCTTCAGAAGGGATTACTTGAAGTAATGCTCTTTCACCTAAAGCACCATGACCGATTTCACGACGACCAGGAGCTCCATATCTACCAGTTGAACCAACTGCAAATTGTGGGAAATTGTAATGTAACATGAATCGTTTGCCTTCTTCTACTCCAAGACCTTCAATGATTTGGAATTCAGTTAAAGAGCCTAAAGTTACAGTTGATAAACTTTGAGTTTGACCTCTAGTAAATAATGCAGAACCATGAGTTCTTTCGAAAATATCAACTCTTGAAGAAAGTGGTCTAATTTCATTTACAGCACGACCATCAGGACGAATTTTATCGTTTGTAATTAATCTTCTAACTTCTTCAGCAAGAATATGTTCAAGAACCATATCTACATATTTTTTATTTTCTTCAATTTCTTGTAATGATAATTTTTCATCATTTTCAAATATTTCATTGAAATGTTCACGAGTTTTTTCATTAACAGCTTCAATAGCAGCTTCACGAGCTAATTTTTCGTGTGTAGAAATAGCTGGAATTAATTCAGGTTCCGCAAATTCACGAATACTCTTTTCCAATTCTTCAGGTATTTTAAATAAATCTGGAACCATTTTTTCTTTACCAATGGCTTTTTGAATTTCTTCTTGGAACTCACATAAGCGTTTGATTTCTTCATGAGCAAATAATAATGCTTCTAGCATATCATCTTCACTTACTTGTTTAGCACCTGCTTCAACCATGTTGATAGCTTTTTTAGTTCCTGCAACAGTTAAATTAATATCAGAATTTTCTAATTCTTCAACAGTAGGGTTAAGAACTAATTTTCCATTAACTCTACCTACTACAACACCTGCAATAGGTCCTTGAAAAGGAATATCAGATATTGTTAAAGCAATACTTGAACCAAGCATAGCAGCCATTGCTGAAGAATAATCCGGATTAGCACACATTACCATATTGATAACTTGTACTTCATTACGATATCCTTCCGCAAACAAAGGTCTAATCGGTCTATCTATTAGTCTTGAAACTAAAGTTTCATGTTCAGTTGCACGGCCTTCTCTTTTTAAAAATCCACCAGGAATTTTTCCAGCCGCATATAATTTTTCTTGATATAATACAGTTAGTGGGAAAAAGTCTGAAGCCATAGCTTGATTACTTCCTACTGCTGCACTTAATACCGCAGTATCATTGTAACGAACAAGGCAAGCACCGTTAGCTTGCTTTGCTAATTCACCTATTTCAACAACGATTTTTCGGTCACGATGAGAATACTCAAATACATGTTTTTCCATTTTTTTACACTAGTTTGCCGAATTGCAAACTTCCTTTCTTTGATTTCGTACATTTATATTAGACTTAAATTAATAAGATTAATATTATAATAAAAATAGATAAATAGTGTAAAGGGCACTCGATAAGTGCCCTTTAGTCCTACTTTCTCAAACCTAATTTGGCAATTACTTCACGATATCTTTGAACATCTCTATCTTTTAAATAAGCTAAAAGATTTCTACGACGTCCAACTTTCTTTAATAAGCCTCTACGATTGTGGAAATCATGAGTATGAACTTTTAAATGTTCATTTAACTTATTAATTTCAGCTGTTAAAATCGCGATTTGTACTTCTGGTGAACCAGTGTCACCTTCAGTGCGAGCAAATTGGGCAATGATAGCTGCCTTTTCTTCTTTAGAAATACAAGCCATTTTTTTCCTCCATTCTTACACAATGTGTGTATTATAGTCGCCTTAACTTAGGAAATCGTCGGAAACATCGAATATCTTAGTAAAGGTCAACATTATTATACCATATTTTTCTATATTTAGCAAGATATTTATTTAAATTCTTTTTGACATATTGCCATAGCTACTTCTTTATCTTTAGCAATTTGTGCTAAAAATTCATCTTTACTATTAAAACATCTTTCATCCCGGATAAAATCTATTAATTCAATAGTAATATATTTTCCATATAAATTGCCATCAAAATTGAATATATTAGTTTCTAAAATAAAATGATCACGCTTATTAAACGAAGGATTGTTACCATAATTGCTGAAACCATAATAGTAATTCCCATCAATTAATATTCTTGAGGCATAAACTCCTAGTTTTATCTTAGCATCATTTTCACCTATTTCGATATTTGCGGTGGGAAGATTGATAGTAGAACCAACTTGATTTCCTTTTTTTACTTCCCCACTTATTTTATAATATCTACCTAATAGTTTATTTGCTAGTGAAACATTGCCCTGAAGTAGCATTTTTTTAATCATTGCGGTACCAATTTTTTCATTTTGATAGGTTTTATTATCAATAATTGTTGTATTAATCTTGCCGTTTGCTAGTTTTGAAATTGTTTCTGCCTTACCTATGCCATTTTTTCCAAAACAAAAATCAAATCCAACTACTATTTCCTTAACATTAAGTTTAATTAAGAATTGATTAACGAATTCACTATCTGTCATATTTGCAACATTTTGATTAAATTCAACAACAATTAAATAATCTATTCCCATTGAAGCGATTAGTGCTGCTTTTTCATCAAGAGTCATAATTGAAGTAGCATTAGCATCCTTTTTTAATACTAAGTCGGGATGTGGATCAAAAGTTATAACAGCACTTTTTAAATCTTTTTCTTCAGATAACTCGCATACCTTTTCAATTAAAATTTGATGGGCAATATGAATTCCATCAAATTGACCAATTGTTGCAACTAATCCGTTATTTTTTAAATTACAGTTATCTATACTACATTTTATTAGTTCCATACACGTGCCGCCTGATAACAAGATTCTTGATATTGATAAATGGCAATTAATTTTTCGCCCTGATGTATAACAATTTTAGATGGATACTGTTTAAAAATATCAAAAACTGCTTTTGGAGAAATCTTCATACCATTTTTGGCTTTTTCAATAAATTCTGGATCTTCTAATTTAGGAAAATCACTAAGTGAACTTAGCATGCTATACATAGTAAAATTATTATTTTTAACTTCTTCTAATGTAGCAGCATTTTCAATGTTATAACAACCACTACTAATTCTGCGTAATGCTTTCATGTAACCAGGATAGCCAAGTTTATTGGCAATGTCACGGCATAAGCTCCTAATATAAGTTCCCTTAGAAGCAGTTACAAGAAATTGAAAATAGCATGAATCATCTTCATAGGTAATTGGAGATACCATTTTAATTGATTTGATTTCAATTTCACGTGGTTCTATTTGAATTTCTTCACCTTTTCTGGCTAAATCATATAGTTTTCTTCCATTAACCTTGATTGCAGAAAATATTGGTGGATATTGAAGAGATTTTCCTAAAAAACTATCAAGCACTGATAAAATTGTGTTTTCATCAATTTTTTCTACTTTCTTTATTTCAGTAAAATCTGATTCACTATCTAAAGTTGATGTAGTTTTACCAATACAAATTGTTGCAAAATATGTTTTTTCAACATTTTCAATAAATTGAGCAAGTTTAGTTGCATCCCCTACACAAACGACAAGTACGCCACTTGCTAAAGGATCAAGAGTGCCTAAATGTCCCACTTTTTTTGTTTTCAAAGTCTTGCGAACTTGACTAACAACATCATGGCTTGTCATATTTATCGGTTTATCAATAACAATTATACCATTCATAATATCGCCTCAAAAAGTATTATAACATAATGATGCTTTTTTTTCAAAAAAGAAGCCCATTGTAATATTTTTTTAAATAAAACAATTTTTTTATACTAGTTTACTTTATTTTTTTTATTTTTTGTTGTATAATAATAAATTAGATTGGAGTTTTAAATATGAATGTAGAAATTATATCTTCTAAACTACAAGGCACAATTGACGCAGTAACATCTAAAAGTTATACTCATCGTGCTTTAATTATACTAAGTTTACTAAATAATTGTGGAAAAATTATTAATCCCTCAATTTGTGAAGATACCATCACTACAATGAAGTATTTAAACGCTATGGGAGTAAAAACAATTATCGAAAATAACGTTATTACGGTTAGTAAACAAAGTGAATTGATTAATCCTTCTTTTTTTCCATACAATGATAATTCAGGTACATCAATTAGACTATTATTACCAATCATCACTGAGTTATTTACTGAGGCAAACTTCTTAATTAGTGAAAAGCTTTTTGAAAGATTAACAAATACCAATTTAGAAAGTTATTTTGGCTACCAATTTTCATCTCTTGAAAATAATAAAATTATGCTAAATGTGCAAAAAAAAGCACAGTTACCATATTTAAGTCTTGAAAAAACTTCTCAATATGCCTCGGGTTTTCTACTACTTTCAATTCTAAAGAATTCAAAATTTAATTTTGATTCTATAACATTACCAAGTTATTTATTGATGACCATAGATTATTTAGAAAAAGTAGGAATTACTTTTGACATTATAAAAGCTGAAAATACTACTCAAGTTAATACTTATAATTATAATCTAATTAATTATTATAATTTTAACGTTGAAGGTGACTACTCTTTAATGGCTAATTTCATTATCCTTGGTTGTTATTATAGTAAAATAATAATAAATAATTTATCAGATAATTCAATCCAAGGTGATTATAAAATATTAGAGATTTTAAATAATCTTTTTGAGACTAAACCATTTTATTTTTCAAACAATCAATTATTATTTAATAAAACCGTTCTAAAAGGTAATGCTAGTTTAAATATCGATATTAGCAATATTCCTGATATTGCCCCACTTCTTATGGCATATGCTCTATTACTAAATGAGCCTTCAAAGTTTTATAATTTTGAAAAATTGAATTACAAAGAATCAAATAGAATTATATCTACACTAGCAACTATTAAAAATATGAATGGTAGATATAAACTTACTGATAAAGTTATTGAAATATACCCTTCTAATTTGTCTTTTGACAAACCTTTTGATAGTTATAATGATCACAGAATTGTTTTTTTAATCGCAATCATTGCGTTGATTGAAAATAGAACTTGCACAATTAATAATTGTCAATGTTTCAAAAAAAGTTATCCCGAATTTTTTGATAATTTATTAAAATTATCTAGCAAATGCATTTTTAAGGAGGATTAAAATGAGTGAATTTCTAGCAAAATATAGTACCAAAAAAGTACCAATAATAATAGAAAATAATATTGTTGAAAAAAGTTGGAGTATTTTAGATCATTCTAAACGTTATCTAGTAATAACTGATTCTAACCTTTTAAAGACATACGACGAATTAATATATCAAATTCCTAATCTAATAACAACCATTGCCTTAAAACCAGGCGAACTAGCTAAATCAATTGAAGTTTATCAAAAAATTATCACTGCACTAACGAAGCTAGGTGTCAAAAGAAATGATGTTATCATTGCTTTTGGTGGTGGAGTAATTGGTGATTTAGTTGGTTTTGTTGCTTGTACATACCTTAGGGGTATTGATTTCATTCAAATTCCTACCACTCTTATCGCACAAATTGATGCTTCAATTGGTGGCAAATGTGGTATTGACTTTATTAATAAAAATGATATTGGTACATTCTATCATCCATCGCAAGTAATAATTGATCCAGTTTTATTAAAATCTTTACCTAAAAACGAATTTCTTCACGGATTATCGGAATTAATTAAATATGGTTTTATCAAAGACGCATCAATTATCAATGATGTTCAACGTTTTACTTTGCCATTTAAACCAGATGTTCTTCTTTCGTTAATCGAACGTGCAGTGAAAATTAAGATTCAACTTACTCAAAAAGATGAATTTGATTTATCTATTAGAAGACTTTTAAATTTTGGCCATACTTATGCACACATAATTGAAAGAAAATCAAAATACAAAATTTCTCATGGTGAAGCCGTTGCAATTGGCATGTACTATGAATTAGAAGGTACTGAATATCAACAAGTATTACTTGACTTAATTCAAAAATATCAATTGACTAATCAACTTGAAAAATGGAATATTTCTTATGCTGCTGATTTAAAAACCGATAAGAAAGCTACTTCTACTAAAATCACTATGGTTGAACTAGAAGCTATTGGAAATGCCAAACTAGTTGATAGGAGTATTCTATGAACACATTTGGAAAAAACATTAGACTAAGCATTTTTGGCGAATCACATGGCGATTGCGTAGGAATTACGATTGATGGCCTTCCTTCAGGAATCGTAATTAACCAAACCAAAATCAAGGAAATGTTAAAAATCAGGCAAGGGCTAAAAGATATATCAACACCAAGAGATGAAGATAATGACTATCAAATAATTAGCGGTTACTTTGAAAATCATACAACTGGTGCACCACTTACTTTTCTAATTAAGAATCATAAAGCAGATTCAAGTCAGTATAAAGATGCCGGGTTAATTAGACCAAGTCATGCTGATTACCCATTATATCAAAAATATAAAGGACAAAACGATTATCGTGGTGGTGGTCACGCAAGTGGCAGATTAACTGCCGCTTTAGTAATCGTTGGTGCCATTTGTGATCAACTACTTGAAGAAGAAAATATTTTCGTTTTTTCACATATAAATTCAATTAAAAACGTTAAAGATACTTCAATCGATATTCAAAACCTATCAATTGAAAAAATTAAAGTTTTAAAATCTTGCATGTTCCCTACTTTTGATGAACGTGGAAAAACATTAATGATTGAACAGATAAACAAAGCCAAAAAGAATAATGACGCGGTAGGAGGCACAATTGAAACATTCGCAATAGGTGTTCCTATCGGTTTGGGTGAACCATTCTTTGATAGTTTAGAAAGCTTGCTAGCTCATGCTATCTTTAGCATTCCCGGTGTAAAATCACTTGAATTTGGCGATGGTATCGCAATGTGCAACCAAGTGGCAAGTAAAATTGTTGATCAAATGGCCTACAATAATGGTCAAATTACTTTTTTAAGTAATCATCAAGGTGGCATAAACGGCGGAATTAGTAATGGGAATTATTTAAATTTCAGAGTTGGTGTTAGAGCCCCATCTAGTATTTCAACCCCGCTTTCTTCTATTGACTTAAAAAAACATGAAACAGTTATTGTTCAAACCATTGGTAAACACGATCCAACCATTGTCCATCGCGTATTACCAGTTGTTAACGCTATGACTTCATTTATATTATTAGACTTATTATTGGAGAATAAAAAATATGAATAGTTTGGATAAATATCGGAAAGAAATTGACAAAATAGATGATAGTATAATTGAATTACTAGAACAAAGATTTAACTTAGTTGTTGAAATAGGTCAATATAAAAAAGAAAACAATCTGCCAGTGTTTGACGCAAAAAGAGAATCAGCAATCAAACAAAAATTTACAACTAAAAAATATCAAGATAGTTTATCAAACATATACGATACAATATTAAAGGAAAGTAAAACAATTCAATATGATAAAGAACACAATAACTAGTGCATTAATTGGAAAAAAACTATCATATTCATTATCACAAATAATTCATGCTCACTACAAAAACAATAATTATGCATTAATAGAAACTGATAACTTCTTTAAAATATTTGAAGATAATCAATTTTTTGCCTTATCAGTAACTAACCCCTATAAACAAGATGCATATAATTTTTGCACAATTCACGATGAAATTGCAACAAATACTGGTATCGTTAACACTATGCTATATAAAAACAATATTTGGTATGGCTATAACACCGATTATTATGCGTTTGCGAAAATGCTTGAAGCATATAAAATAGATTTATCAAATAAATCAGTATTGATTATTGGTAATGGTTCTACTTCTAAAACCATCGGTTATTATTTAAATAAAAATAATATAAACTATAATGTTATTGCAAGACACCCTAGAAATGATAATGAGATTTTACTTGACAAACATTATTTTGATAACACTAATGTAATTATTCAAACAACTTCTTATGGGGTTTTTCCAAATATTGAAAACGATACCTTACTAGATTATACTAAATTTAATAATTTAGAAATGATAATTGATGTAAATTATAATCCTAGAAGACCATATACTGCTAATTTCGCAAAATACTATAACGGTTTACTAATGCTAGTTTATAATGGTCTTTTATTTGAAGAACTTCTTCAAGGTTACCCAATTAAAGATGATGCATTAGCATATAGTAAGTATTTAGATAGTCAAATGGCTAACATTGTTTTAATAGGTATGCCATATTCTGGTAAAACAACAATTGGAAAAATACTTAGTAATGACTTGAAAAAAGCATTTTTTGATACCGATATTATATTAAAAAGTGAAAATAATGACTTAGTTAGTTGCTTAAACAGTGGTAAAGACGTTGCATATTTTAGAGTGAAAGAAAGCCTATTAGTAAAGGAATTATCTTCTACTAAATTTTCGTCAATTATTTCAACTGGTGGTGGTGTAATCTTAAACGTTGAAAATATCAACTATTTAAAACAAAATGGCATCATTATTTATTTAGATGCAACTACTTCTACTCTTAAAAACCGATGCAACTTTGAAGATCGTCCTCTAATCAAATCAATTAATGATATTGATAAAGTTTACAATGAAAGAAAAACACTATATGAGAAATATGCGGATATTATTATCGATGGAAACCAACCAATAAATGAGGTTGTCAAAACAATTGAGGTGAAATTAAATGAATATTTTAATAATTAATGGCCCCAATCTTAATTTCTTGGGAATTAGAGAACCAAATATTTATAATAGCTCTACTTATGATGACTTAAAAGCATACTTAAATCAATATGCAACAAAAAACAATATTAATCTCGAAATCTTCCAATCTAATTATGAAGGAGCTATAATAGACGAATTACAAAAAGCATATTTTGAAAAAGTTGATGGAATTGTCATAAATCCAGGGGCATTCACTCACTATTCATATTCTATACTAGATGCTATTAAAAGTATTAATATCCCTACTATTGAAGTTCACCTTACTAACATAAATGAACGTGAAGAATTTAGAAAAGTATCTGTAATAAGAGATGCTTGTTTAAATACTTTTATGGGAAAACATTTCGAAAGTTATAAAGATGCACTAGATTATCTAACAAAATATTTAAATGAGGTAAAAATAAATGAAAAATAATGATTACCCTTTAGTAAAAAATGCCCAAAATAATTTTTTTGATTCTTTAATAGATGATAATAATCTGCTAATAATTGCGGGGCCATGTTCAGTTGAAAGCTACGACACTTTACTTGTTATGGCTAAGAAATTACAAAAATTAGGAATTAGTTATATGCGCGCAGGTGCCTTTAAACCTAGAACTTCTTGTTATGATTTCCAAGGTTTAAAAGATGAAGGAATGGACATCTTAATTAAAGTAAAAAAACTAACAGGTATCAAAATAGTTACAGAAATACCATCAGTAGAAATTTTGAATAAATATCAAAATGATATCGATATTATCCAAATAGGCGCTAGAAATATGCAAAATTTCGAACTTTTAAAAAGAGTAGGGGAAATTAACAAGCCCGTAATTTTAAAAAGAGGATTTGGAAATACCATTGATGAATGGTTACATGCGGCAGAATACATAATGAAGGAAGGTAACAACCATATCATTTTGTGTGAAAGAGGCATAAAAACCTTTGAAAATGCCACAAGAAACACTCTAGATATTAGTTCAATCCCCGTTGTAAAGCATCTTACCAAACTTCCAATAATTGTTGATCCATCACATGCGGCAGGTAGAAGGGATCTAATAGAATCATTAAGTTTAGCTAGTATTGCGGCTGGAGCTGATGGACTATTAATTGAAACTCATCTAACCCCAAGCGAATCAATCAGTGATAGTGAACAAGCAATTGACTTTGATGATTTAGAAAAAATATTAAAGAAAATAAAAAAAGTAGCTTTGTTAGTAAAAGACTAACATGCTACTTTTTCTTTTGCAATACTTTCAAACAATTTATCGCTATTTTTAAACCCATATAGTACACTATCCAATATGTGATTTCGATAAATACAAACTGACGGAAAAATTGGCAAAATTCCTTCAACCATTTGATAATTGTTATCGCAAATTGTCCCAACAATAACATCTTCATCTATCATATCTACTACTTTATTAATACTACCTTTAAATAATCTATTGATTACCATATCTTTGGAGGTAATTGCTAAAATAACAAGTTTGTTTTCTTTTATACATCTTCTCAACAACTCTTCATTAAAATTATAAAATTTCAAATTAATCACCTCTAATGCAATTATACCACCATTTAGTTGCATATTTTGTAAATTTTTGGTATAATAATAAACGATTTTAAGGAGCAATTATGAAAGTATTTGGAATTATTATGGAAACTAATCCATTACATAACGGACATTCATATTTCATAAAGAAAATAAAAGAAATTTATCAACCTGATGTTTTAATTGCCATTACCTCTACTTCTTTTACAATGAGAGGTGATATTTCCGTAATTGATAAATTTACCAAAACCGACCAATTACTAGATGCAGGTATTGATATTGTATTAGAACTACCTTTCACACTAGCACTTCAAAGTGCTGACTATTTTGCAAAAAACGCTATAGAGATATTAAATGGTATAAAAATTACTGATTTAGTATTTGGAAGCGAAATAGATAACTATGAATTTTACGATAAATGCTTGAATATTATTAATAACTTTAATAATTATGATAATAAATTCAGTAAAAAACAAAACATCAATACACTATTAACTGAGGCAAACCTAACCAAAGATGAAATTAATATTTTTAATAAACCAAACTTTACATTATCACTACAATATGTAAATTACATTAAAAATAATAATTTAAACATTAATTATCACATAATTAAAAGAATAGATAATGATTATTACGATGAAGTTGCAACCACAAATATAGCAAGTGCAACAACACTTAGGAAATATTTACTAGATGGTAAAGAAATAAATAATTATGTACCATACTACACAAATAATTATGTGAATGAAAAATTAGCAAAAAATAATTTATTTACAGTAGTAAAATACAAATATTTGATTAATAATAATATTAATTACATAGATAATGAAGGTATAACTAATTATATAATTAATAACGGAAATTTTAATAATAATTTTGATGAATTAATAGATAGTTTAAAAAATAAAAAATATACTGCATCAAGAATAAGGCGCACAATCTTACAGTATATTTTAAATACCCAATATGATTCTTCTATTAACTATAAAAACTATTTAAGAATACTTGGAATAAATAAAACAGGTTTAAAATATCTTAACACACTTCCCAAAGAAACTAAGAATCAACTATTTTCAAGTCCAAATGAAAAAAATAGTTTAAATAATAATATGAATACTATTTTAAATACCGAAATAGATGCAACAAAATTATTTGGAATTATTACAAATAATCTTGAAATTTATAAAAATGAATACAAATTACCAATAAGGAAGGAATAAAAATGAACTTAAATGAATTAAAACAAAAATTAAATGTCTTAGTAGACCCTTCAAATGGTTTTACAATTGGCGAAACTAACTCCATTAAACACGTTAGTTATGACGAAGAAAAAGATATCGTTATTCTAACAATCGCAATGGGAAGACTTGGTGGTGAAAATGAAAAGAATTTTCGTCGTAGTATTGCTAAAGTAGTTAAAGTTGATTGTGGTTATAAAGGATTACAACTTCAATTAGATGAATCTAAAGTATTTGGTAGCATTACTCAAAAACCAATTCATTTCATTGGCGTTATTAGTGGTAAAGGTGGCGTTGGTAAGAGTAGCGTTGCGGCAAACATTGCTTATAGAATGGCTAAAAGAAACATAAAAGTTGGAGTAATTGACGCAGATATTTATGGTTCAAGTATTCCTACTATATTTGAAACTACTAATGCTAGACCTCATTTTGATGAAAATAAAAACATTTTACCTATTGAAAAAGATGGTATTGAAATTATATCTACTGAATTTTTTACAGAACCTGGTCAACCTGTATTATGGCGTGGCGGAATGCTAAATAGTATGATTTCCCACTTTTTCTATGATGTAAAGTGGCATGATGATACTCAATATATCATTGTCGACTTTCCTCCTGGAACTGGTGATGTTACCTTAGATATTAAGTCAATCATTCCTCAAGCTGAGATGATTATTGTCACTACTCCTCATCCTTCAGCAAGCCACGTTGCAATAAAGGCTGGTCATGCCGCAAAAACTCTAGGTCATAATATTTTAGGAGTTATTGAAAATATGGCTTATTTCATCAATCCTGTTAATGGTGAAAAAGAAAAAATATTTGGTGAAGGTGGAGGATTAATGGTAGCTAAAGGACTTGAAACTGAATTGATTGCCCAAATACCTATTGGACAACCTAAACATCATCAAGATCTTTTCGAAATTGATGAAGAAATTGGTAAAGTATACGATGAAATCGTAGATTATATAATATTTAAAGTAGAAAATTAAGAAAAAGAGCATTAAATAGCAACACCTATTTAATGCTCTTTACTTTTTTTATTAGTTGCGATCTGGACAATCTGAAACTTCACAACCTTCGCAGCTTTCACCACATTGATTGTTGAAATCACTTACAGCAGATTGGATATATTCCCATTCTTCATCAGTTTCAATTTCAGATAATTCTCCACTTCCATCTTCAGTTTCAACATAGCTTGCAGCCATTAGTGGAATTTCATCTTCGTCATTATCGACATCATTTAATTCTGAAACTTCGTAAAATACAACATACTTTTTACCAAATTCTTCAGATTCCAAAGTAAATAAAATTTGGCATAATTTTTCATTACCTTCTGAATCAATAATTGTTAATTGTCCATCGATTGGATTTTGATTATTCATTTTTTTCTCCTTTTTTATCTATTGATACTATCTAAATAAGACTGTAGAATTAGTGTCGCAGCAAGGGTATCAACCTTATTTTTGCGTTTTGATCTACTTAAGTCAGCTGATATCATCATCTTCGTTACTTCTACTGTCGTTAATCTTTCGTCGTATAAAATTACTTCAAGTCCTGTGGCTTCTTCAAGCATTTTTTTGAATTCCAAAACATACTCTGATTGGAATCCTAAGGTACCATTCATATTCTTAGGTAGACCCATAACGATTTTTTCGATTTTTCTATCAACAATATACATTTTAACATATTCAAGACACTTTTGCAAATCTTTTTCTCTAAAACGTACGGTTGTAATAGATGTTGCGATTGTCCCCGTTGGATCACTTATCGCAATTCCACAAGTTCTATTGCCCAAGTCTAATCCTATATATCGCATTTAATTTTTTCCTCTACTAATTTCAAAGCTTCAACAAGTTTATTGACTTCTTTACCACCTGCTTGTGCGAAATCATTTCGACCTCCGCCATTTCCACCAGTTGCGACTGCGGCAACTTTAACTAATTGACCACAATTTACATTGTTACCAACTGCTTTAGCGATAAAATTGATACGACTATTGTCAATTACATCAGCGAAAAACAAAATCGAACTTTGGTAATCAAGGGCAATTTTATCAACAATATCTTTTAGTGCTTTAGGATCAATATTTTCAACCTGTTGAATTATTACTGTTGTACTATTAATAACATAAGCATTTTTTTCAAATACTTTGTAATCAGCAGATTCCATATTACGTTTTTGACTATCGTAAGACTTTTCTAATTCTTTTTGAATTTTTTTAGCATTGTTGCAACATTCACGATAATTAATAATATCTTGATAGCTACCTACTATACTTGGTAAAACGAAATTTGGTTTAGTTAGTTTAATGTTTTCTTTTTCAGCAGTTTTTACTAAATCATTACATTTGTTTATTACATCTAGTATGACATCTTTAGTATTTTTAACGGCATTTTGAATTTCATCAAAAATATTATCACTTGCAACTGCTTCTATTCTAAAAATGCCTGAACCTTTAGATTCAATACTTGTAATAGCAAAGTTTTTAATATCACTAGTGTTTTTAACGTGAGTACCACCACATAATTCTTTACTAAAAGTCATATCTACTAATCTAACAATATCACCATATTTTTCACCAAATAGCGCTTGAGCGCCTAACTTTTTAGCATTTTCCAAAGATGTTTCAACAGTTTTTACTTCATAACCTTTCTTTATGGCATCAAGAACAATTTTTTCAACTTTTAAAATTTCTTCTACTGTTAAATTTTGATAGTGATTAAAATCAAAACGAAGATTCTCTTTTGTTACTTGTGAACCATGTTGAACTACATGTTGACCAAGTACTTCTCGTAATGCTTGATTTAAAAGGTGAGTAGCTGAATGATTTTGGCTTACCGCAAGTCGGTAATCAGCATTTACACACGCTAAAACAATGTCATCAACTGAAATTTCTTGATTCTTAAAATCAACACTATGAGCATGTTGGCCATTAGGAAGTTTGAAAGTATCCAAAACATCAAAGTTTTGACCTTTATATGTAAATATACCTTGGTCACCAGCTTGTCCACCCATTTCTGCGTAGAATGGAGTTTTTTCCAATACAACAAATAGTAAACCATTGGCTTTATTTACTTTCTTACCATCTTTAAATAATCCAATTACAGTGCTTTCTTGTTCTAACGTCGTGTAACCAACAAATTCTGATTTTCTTTTAAAGTTCAAATATTCTTCATTTTGAATATTCATTGATTGTTCATTTGAACGAGCATTTCTAGCGCGATTTTTTTGTTTTTCAAGTTCTTCGTTAAATCCTACTATATCTACTGTGAAGCCATTATCACTTGCGGCTTCTTGAGTAAGTTCAATTGGAAAACCAAAAGTATCATATAATAAGAAAGCAGAAGCACCACTGATAACTTTTTCTTTAGAATTACTCATTATATCATTTAATTTCTTTTCACCAGTAGCTAAAGTTTTTAAGAAATTTTCTTCTTCTGTTTTAATGATTTTTTCGATTATTGCTTGTTTATCAACTAAGTAACTATAAAAATCTTTCATATTATCAATTACGATGCTAACCATTTGATATAAGAAAGGTTGTTTAATACCTAATTTTTTACCATAACGCACTGCTCTTCTTAAAATACGTCTTAAAACATAGCCGCGACCTTCATTAGCAAAAGTTGCGCCATCTGCAATCGCAAATGTAACACTTCTTACATGGTCAACTATAACTCTAAATGCCATTTTGTAAGCAGGGTTATCGTAAGAGCAACCAGTATGTTGTTCTAAGAATTTAATCATCGGCATAAATAAATCAGTTTCATAGTTAGTTTCAGTTTCTTGAAATATACATGCTAGTCTTTCTAATCCGCTACCTGTATCAATATTTTTGCTAGGTAATTCAGGATATTGTTCTCTTGGTAGACCACTAACTGAATTGTATTGACTAAATACAATGTTCCAAATTTCGATATAGCGATCATTTTCAATGTCTTTTCTTAGTAAATCTAACCCGATATTATTAGGATCATACTTTGTACCTCTATCATAAAAGATTTCGGTATCTGGTCCACATGGTCCTTCGCCAATTTCCCAAAAGTTGTCGGCAATCGGAACTAAATGGCTTGCTTCAACTCCTAATGATTGCCATTTTTCAAAAGTATCTTTGTCTTCAGGGTAATAAGTAATATAAATATTATTTTTATCTAGGGCAAACCAATCTGGGCTAAATAGTAATTCATATGCCCAAGTTAATACTTCATTTCTAAAATAATCACCAATTGAAAAGTTTCCTAACATCTCGAAAAAAGTATGATGTCTAGCTGTTTTACCAACATTTTCAATATCGTTAGTTCTAATTGATTTTTGTGCATTAGTCATTCTTGGATTTTTAGGTTTTTCACGACCATCAAAATATTTCTTTAATGGTGCAACACCAGCATTTATCCATAATAAAGTTGGATCATTATGAGGAATAAGTGATGCACTTGGTATTATTTCGTGACCTTTACTTTTAAAAAATTCAAGCCACATACTACGTATTTGATTTCCTGTTAATTTCTTCATGTTTTTTTCCTTTCAAAATTATTAGTTTATAACAACAAAATAAAAATCGTTCCTATTAAGGAACGATTCTAAATCGCGGTACCATCCTACTTTGCATTAACATGCACACCTCTTTGGTTTTAACGCAGTTCCTGCGGGAAGGATTAATTCCACTATAAAGGAGCTTCAAGTAAGGGTAATATAGTTTTGCACCAACCAACTATTCTCTAAAATTTACTATCTTACTTTACTAATCTTTAATATGTTTTAATTATGCAGCTTTTTCTTCTTCAGGCTTTTCTACTTTTTTAGTTGTTGTTTTTCTTGTTGTGGTAGCCTTTTTAGTTGTTGAAGTTGCTTTTTTAGTTGTTGTAGAAGCACCTTTCTTGGTAGTTGAAGCTGGTTTCTTAGCTGTTGTTGCTTTTTTTGCAGTTGAAGTAGTCTTTCTAGTAGGTGCTTTTTTAGCTACTACAGGTTCTTCAGCTTTAGCTTCTAGATTTTGTTCATCCATTTCAGCTTGTTTTTTAGCTTCATCGAGAATTCTAGCAACTTCTTTTTCAGCTTCTTTAGCTTTTCTTGCGGCTTCTTTTTCAGCGTCTTTTACAGCCTTTTCAGCTTCTTTAGCCTTCTTATCAGCCTCTCTTGCTTTTCTAGCAACTTCTCTTTCAGCATCTTTTACGGCTTTTTCAGCTTCTCTTGCTTTCTTAGCGGCTTCTTTTTCGGCATCTTTTACAGCTTTTTCAGCTTCCTTGGCTTTCTTAACTGCTTCTGCTTCCGCTTCTTTAACCAAACGTTCTGCATGTTCAGCGGCTTCACGTTTTGTTCTTTCTGCTTCTTCTTCAGCGGCTTTTCTTCTTTCTTCATCTTCTTCAGCATTTGCTTGAAGCTCAGCTTCTTTTGCACGAAGTTCAGCTTCTTTAGCTAATAATTCTTCTTCTTTAGCTTTTCTTGCGGCTTCTTCTTCAGCTTCTTTTGCTTGTCTGATTGCTTCTTCTTTGGCCTTTTGAGCTTCTTCTTTAGCTTTTCTTGCGGCTTCTCTTTCTGCCTCTTTAGCTAAACGTTCAGCTTCTTTAGCTTGACGTAATGCTTCTTTTTCAGCTTCTTTGGCTTGACGTTGTGCTTCTTTTTCGTTATCTGCAAGAATCTTTTCAGCCATCTTAACTTTTTCACGATTCAAACGTTCTTCTTCTTTACGTTTAGCTTCTTCAGCTTTTTGAGCTTCTTTAGCTTCAATTGCAGCTTGTTCTGCAGCCAATTCAGCAGTTAATGATTCTTCAACTAATTTCTTTATGAAATCAGCTTCTAATTCACCTTTATTAACAATCTTCAACCAGTTACCACCTTTAGGGGTATTGGCAACTGAAACAATGCCAGGGAAGCCTTGAAGATAAGTAATTAAATTACTTTCATCAACTACGTAAGTAATACGATAATCACTTGAAGTCTTTTGTGTAATCAAATATGGTTTCTTGCCAACAAGGAATTTATGTTGAGTACCTTTAGGATTAACAACTACGCTTAAATCAGCATGATTTAAACTTGAAGCAAATTTAACCAATTCATCATAAGGATATACAAATTCTTTTTCTTTCTTAGTAGCATCTGTCTCAACTTTTTGAACTGGTTTAGGAGTTTCTTCAACTACTTCTACTTTAGTAGATTCTAATTCGGCCTTTTCTTTAGATAATGCTTCAACTTTTGCTTGTAAATCAGCTTTTTCTTGTTCAAATACAGCAAGTTCTGAATCATATTCAGCATTTTCTTTTTCAATTGCAGAATTTACTAATTCTAATTCACGTTTGATTGCGGCAAGTTCAGTTAACGCAACTTCTTTCTTAACTTGGTTTTTAAGATCAGTATATGCTTCAACGAGTTTATGATTCTTTGATTGTTCAGTTAATTCACGTTCTTTAGTATTTTTTAATTCTTGTTTTAAATTGTCTAAACGGTTAGATAACTTTTCAATTTTTGCATTTAATTCAGGTGCATTAACTTTTTCTTGATAAATATCAACGCTCAATCTTTCACTAGTATAATTTAACATAGAATATAAGATAACTAATTCAGCATTAAAATATTCGTCATCATGGCGTTGTTGCCATTCTTCAAGTAATTCTTCTTTAGATTTTTCAGTAAATTCTTCTCTTGTATCATATGTAGATTTCATTCTTGCAAAGAAAGTTACTAATACAATTGCACTAAATAATAAGCATATGATAATATTCCAAGCATTAGTATTTACAAGTTCAACTGTTGTGTGATAATTGTTAAGAACTTTTGAACGTAAAAGTATCATGTCAACAGCAAATATTACATATACAAATACATCAAATAATGATATTTGGAATTTTGTAGCTTTAATTGCTAATTTATCAACGTTGAATAAGCAAACAGCTAATCCAACAATTTCTACACCAAGTGCAATTGAAAGATAAATGAATTTACTATATGTGAACACACTTGTTGGAGTAGCACGCGCCATTAAGAATACTACGTAAAGTGAAGATATAATAGTATATGCAAAAATAGGCATATAGCTAATTAGTGAAACACTACGATCGACAGGTCGATAACTATCAAATTTACGAACAGTAATGAAAATATTCAAAATGATAATAATTGCTGGAATTATTAAATATTTAATAATTACTTCAGCTTTTGGCATATATTTACCACCGAAAGGAATGGCAGCAATAAAACAAATAATTAATGCTATTGATGCTAATTTAAATATTAAACTACGATTTTTTTCAGACATCATAATTATCTACCTATCCTCTCTATTTATTGCTTTCTTGTTGTGCTTTTTTTAAAGCAGCACGTTCTTTTGCACGAGCGGCAGCTTTAGCTTTTCTTTCAGCTTGTTTTGCAGCAGCTTCATCAGCTATTTGTTTTTCTGCAGTAAGAACCGCTTCTTTTATAACTTTACGCATAAATTTAGCTTCTTCTTTACCTTTATTAGTTAACTTAACCCAATAATTATCTTTTAAATTTTTAGGAGCGATTAATTCACCAGGTCTAGCTTTTAAGTATTCAACGAATTTATTTGATGAAGTTATGAAACTAATGCGATAATCGTTATTAGTTGATTGCATTACTAAATACATCTTCTTACCAATGTAATATTTGATAAGATTGCCTTTAGGATTAGCAACAGCTTTGAAGCCCTCATGATCACTAAATGAATTTGCATATTCAACCATTTTTTCAAATGAAGGAACAATTTTCTTAGTTTTCTTAGTAGGAGCAACAACCTCTGGAGTTTCAACTTCTACACTTTCAAGTTTCATAGCTTGAACTTCAGCAAGTAATGCTTCATAATCAGCTCTTTGTTTACGTAATTCAGCTTTGGCTTCTTCAAGAGCTGCTTGTTTTGCTTCTATTTCATTTAACATTGCATGTTTTTCAGCAACAACTTTTGCGATTTCAGCTTTTTCTGAATTTAAAGATTTAACTTCTTCACTATCAGTTGTATTTATTTCTTCTAAAGTAGGTTCAGCAACGAATACTTCTTGATTATCTTCTTCCTCATCTTCATATTCATCTTGAACTTCCACTGTTTGTACTTCTTCTTCATGACTTTCTTCTTCAGTTACTTCTTCAATTTGAAGTTTTGAATAGTCATCTGAATTTTCATCAAAATACATTTCAAAATCATCAAGAATATCATTGTATGCACGATGATGTTCTTTTTGTTTAATTTCATATTCGTAACCTTCACCGCCAACATAATGAATTAGTTGTTCATCTTTTTTAAAGGTACGAATTATCCATCTTAATGTTAAACAAAAAGCAATAACTAATAGAATGTAAACGAAGAAAATTAGTGAATTACCTAATTTATATTCTGCAATATCACCATATGCTTTACCATAAACAGCATTTACACGCCATTCAAGTAAAATAAAGCAAACAATAAACAAGAAAATAACAACGTCTAGAATGATATTATCTTTCATATCAAAACGCATCATTATTTTGTATGCTCTAAGTAATGCGTATACCGCAAATACAAAATATGCTACAAGTGCAGACACTACAACACCTAACATTTTTTCTGATAATACACTACCAACACCGGCAGAAACATAATCGAATGAAAGAGTTTGAATGATATTAATAATTGTTGCAATTATATAAATAACAATTGGAAAATAAGCCATAACTAAAGTTAGTTTAGAAACTTCACGATAATTATATAATTGTTGATATTTTTTGATTGCTGGATATATTGCAAGTAATATTGCAACAACACCAAGTATAAGTTTTAGAACTGACTCAACGACAAATATATTTTCGCCATTGTTCAATCCAGGAATTGAACGAAAAGGAAGTGCAACAATAAGCCCTAATACAAGACTCACGATTCCTATAGCAATCATCCAATTCTTTTGTGCCTTTGATAACATATTTTTCACTCCTTTAAAAATTATTCAAATATTATTTTATAACAATTTCCTAGACATATTATAACACATTTCAATTTTTTTGTAAATTGAAATTATCTTTTTTTACGTTTTTTTAGTTTGATTAATTGCAAAAAAGATGATTTCAATAATTCTAGACATTGGCACAGCAATTAGTATGCCTAATATTCCAAATAATTCACCGAAAAAAGCAATAGAAAATAATACTATAAGCGGGTTAGTTTTCAGAGTTTTACTTTGAATTTTAGGAACTAAATAATTACTTTCAAGAAGTTGCGTAATTACAATTGAAATTATTACATAAATAAATTTTTCAGGTTTGGTTGCTAACGTAAATATACCTGCAATTGCACCACCTATATATGGACCAACATAGGGAATTATGTCAGTAATTCCGATTAATAAAGCTAGTAAAAATGCATATTCCAAACCAATAATTTTAAATGTTATAAAAGTAACTAAGCTTAAGATACTCATTACTATTAATACGCCTTTAACATATTGATGTAAAGAAGTTTTAATTTCTTTTAAACAATCATACAATGGTTTTTTATTCATTGTGTGTCTTTTGATAAATTCTTCTACTTTTTCGTAGTAATTCATAAAATATATTGCTAGAATTGGAGTCATAAAAATAGAAAAAATATAGGAAAAACTTCTTTGTATAAAACCACCTAAATTATTAATTATTTTTGTTATTAAATCATTTAATAATTCCTCAATTTTATTATAATCCAATTCATAATTCTTAGATATATGATTGATTTTTTGTTCAAACTTAGCAAATATTGCTTTTATTTGATCAATATATGAAGGTATTTGATCTGATATAGCATTGAGTTGTTTTATTAAAAAAGGAACAAAGAATCTAACAAATAAAATTATACCACCTATCAAAATAGCATTTATTATTATTACAATCATTTTACGATTAATCTTCTTTGACAGTTTTTCAATCAATGGTTCAAAAATAAAGGCGATAATAAATCCTAATAAAAATGGGAGGGTAACTTTGAATACAAACGATAAAATATTTTTAAAAAAGGGAAATAATTTAACAAAAAAATATACTATTATAATTAATAATAGTAGTTCTATTAATTTAATCATTTTTTTGCTCACATTATCACCCAAGAATATTTTATGCAATATTTAACATTTTAAAACAAAAAGACTGACAAGTTTCCTTGTCAATCTTCTATTTCAATGTTATTTGCAGTTTTCGCTTAAATATTTAGCTGTACGAACCATTTGAGATGTATATGAATTTTCATTATCATACCATGCAACAACTTGTACTTGATATAAGCCATTACCTAATGAAGTAACCATTGTTTGAGTTGCATCAAATAATGATCCATATGTAATACCAATGATATCAGAAGAAACTAGTGGTTCTTCAGTATAACCATATGATTCGTTAGAAGCTGCTTTCATAGCGGCATTGATTGAAGCTGGTGTAACTTCTTCATCTGATTTAACAACAGCAACAAGAATTGTAGTTGAACCAGTAGGAACAGGAACACGTTGTGCAGAACCAATTAATTTACCGTTTAATTCAGGAATAACAAGACCGATAGCTTTTGCGGCACCAGTTGAATTTGGAACGATACTGCAAGCTGCGGCTCTTGCTCTTCTTAAATCACCTTTTCTATGAGGGCCATCAAGAACCATTTGGTCACCAGTGTATGCATGTACAGTAGTCATGATACCACTTTGGATTGGAGCATAGTTATTTAATGCATGTGCCATAGGAGCTAAGCAGTTAGTTGTACATGATGCAGCAGAAATAACTTGATCATCTTTAGTTAAAGTCTTATGATTAACATTATAAACTATAGTTTTTAAATCTTTACCAGCTGGTGCAGAAATAATAACTTTTTTAGCACCTGCATTGATGTGTGCCATTGATTTTTCTTTTGAGCAATAGAAGCCTGTGCATTCTAATACTACGTCTACGTCTAATTCTTTCCAAGGGCAATTGTTTGCATCTTTTTCTGCATAGATTCTAACTTTTTTACCGTTTACAGCAATCCAGCCTTCTTCAGCACCTTCTTCTGAGCAAGTTACAGAATCTGCATATTGATATCTACCTTGAGCAGAATCGTATTTTAATAAGTGAGCTAACATTTTTGGACTAGTTAAGTCATTGATAGCAACAACTTCATAACCTTCAGCACCGAACATTTGTCTGAATGCTAAACGACCAATACGTCCAAAACCATTAATTGCAATTTTTACAGCCATTTCTAATAACCTCCTTAAATGGACTATTTTTTACATTTATATTTTACCACTTTTGGCAAAATCATACAACTATTTTGATTTGTAATAATTATTTTCTTTTACTAGAATTAGAAAGGATAATTAATATTAACCTTAATATTTCAAAGAATAAATAGATAACATTTAGAGTAATAGCATAACTTGCATACCACTCATAATCTTTATCTGCTCCTGAATCCACTATTTGCGTTGCATTGTCAAAACTAACAATAACATATAAAGTTGCAACAATGCACATAATTATTGATCCAATTATTCCTAATCCAGAAAAATAATAAATTGAATATAGATTTACGCCTGTTGTTAAAAAACTAACAAGTGCCATAATTCCAAAGCAAAGTGAAAATACTATAATTCCAATTGAGAATGAGAATAACATTGCTTTAAACTTTTGGCCTACTTTGATTATTCCCTTCATGTATAGAAATGCCCCTCCGACAAACACCGAAAGTGTTACTAGAAGTGCTAAACTTGCTATTCTTAAACCCATACCAGGTAATACAAGTTCTAATAATTCACAAATGCAACCAATTATTAATCCTTCTGATATAGCATATGGTATTGATAAATATTTTGCTTTTAATGGTGATAATACCATAATAAGATTCAAAATAAATGCAATTACCCCTACGATAATGTAAGTATAAATTGGCATATAATTAATTCGCAAAGCAACATTAATGAAAACAAGTGAAGTGATTAATGTTGTTGATAGAAGTATTAAAGTTTTTAAACCAATTCCTTCTTTTGTTGCAGATTCTTGATAAATCTGCGTTACGTTGTTTAATCGCCCAAAGGCAAAGTTACTACCTACTTTCATAATATACCTCCATTTTTACAATAAAGTAGTATCATCATCTACTAAATCACCAAACGCCTCTAATTTTACCAAATTAGCATATTGTTTTTTGTTGATACTTGTACGCATCTCAAAATCTTTTTTAGATGAGAACGCACGTTTTTTTCGAGCTTCAACAATTGATTGTGCAACTGTTTCACCAAGTGAATCAACAGCTATAAAAGGTAAATATAATGATTTTTTATCTGGTGCAATAACTAAATTAGTAGCATCTGATATATTAACGTCAATTTGTCTAAATTTATATCCTCTTAATACCATCTCTAACGCAATCTTCAATTCATCTAATAAATCAACTTCTTTATTAGTAACTTCTTGATGATCACGTATTTTTCTTTCTATTTCGTTAATACGATTTGTTAAGGCATTTTTTCCAAGCGCAAATGCTTCAGGATCGAATTCTTTAGCACGTTTTGAGAAGTATGCCGCATAATAATATATTGGTCTATACACTTTAAACCAAGCAATTCGAAGCGCCATTATAACGTATGCCGCAGCGTGTGCTTTAGGAAACAAATATTTAATTTTTTTACACGAATCAATAAACCAAGCAGGAACATTATGTTTTATCATTAGTTCTTCTTGTTCGGCAGTAAGTCCTTTACCTTTTCTAACACCTTCCATTATTTTAAAGGCATTAGCTGCAGATACACCAATTGCAATAAGATAAATCATAATATCATCACGACATCCAATAACTTCATTAAATTTAATTTTAGGATAATCAGGATTAGTACCTTTTACCAAATCTTCAGCATTTTTCATCCAAACATCTGTTCCATGCGATAATCCTGAAACTTTAATAATTTGACTTATTGAATTTGGTTTAATAGTTTCTAACATACCTCTAACAAATTGGGTACCAAATTCAGGTATACCAATTGTTCCACTAGATAAAGTGTCAACATCTTCGCCTTTTAGTTCAAGTGCATCTTTTGAGGCAAATAATGAAATTACTTTTTCATCATAATATGGTATGCCATCTACGGTTGAAAATGGAAAATCATCGGGATTAGCATGTACATTATCCATTAAGAATTTCATTACCGTAGGGTCATCATGTCCAAGAATATCTAGTTTTAATAAGTTATCTTCAAATTTATGGTAATCATAGTGTGATGTTCGCCAATTTTGTCCTTCAATATCATTGTCAGAAATTGGTGGATATTGAACTGGTATAAGATCAGTATATTCGATATCATCTGGAACTACAACAATACCACCTGGATGTTGGCCAGTAGTTCTTTTAGATTCAGAAAGCATTACTGCTAGTCGTTCTAACTCAACTTGACGTTTAAATACGCCTATTTTTTGGTAATAATCACGAGCATACGCAAAAGCTGTCTTTGATTGTACCGTACTTACCGTACCAGCTCTAAATGCGTTATCAATACCAAAGGTTTTTTGACAGAACAAATGAGCTTGCGCTTGATATTCACCCGAGAAGTTTAAATCAATATCAGGAACTTTTTCACCCGTAAATCCCAGGAACGTTTCAAAAGCAATATCTAAACCGCCTCTATTTAATTCATGACCACAAACCGGGCACTTCATTGGCTTTAAGTCAACCCCAACTCCCGCTTTATTAAGTTCATTTTCCATTTCTTCACTAATGTTTTGATTATATTGTGCCTTTTCTTCTTCGTTAAATTTGAATGCACTAAAATAACAATGTGGACAAACATAGTGAGGTCTTAATGGATTTACTTCAGTGATTCCCATCATTGTTGCAACAAACGAGCTACCAACTGATCCTCTACTACCTACAATATATCCAGCATCGTTAGAATTTTTAACTAATAAATGTGAAATATAATATACTGAGAAATAGCCATGTCCAATTACGGCATCAAGTTCTCTATCAAGTCTTTCTTGAACATATTTAGGAAGTGGTTGACCATACATTTTATAAGCTGTTTGATAAGAAATGTCATATACAGCAGCTTTCATAGATGCTACACCATTTTTATCTGCCATAAAGTCATCACGTGGTACGTACAACTTTTTAGGGAATAATTCATATTCTTCAATCATATCATTTATTTTATTAGTGTTTGTAACAACAATTTCATAAGCTAAATCAGTATCTAGGAAACTAAACTCTTCTAACATTTCGGCAGTATTTCGATAATGCATATCAAGAGTTCCCTCATAATGCGATAATTCATGTGGACCACCACCATTTGGTCTAGCTACACTTAAATATACTTTACGATATTGAGCATCTTCTTCAATTAATTCATGAACATCACCTGTTGCAACAACCATTTTGTTTTTTTGTCTTGCGGCAGCAATTATCTCATTAATCAAAGATTTTGCCATTTCAAGTCCTTCTTCTTCAGACCACATGTCGAACAAGTGTAAATAGCAACAAGGTGGTTGTACTTCAATGTAATCATAGAAATCCATAGCATTAACTAATTGATCATAAGTTTTTTCTAATGCAAGTCTAAATATCTCACCATTAGCACATCCACTACCAACTAAAATGCCTTCACGATTTTTCTCAATTAAGCTTCTTAAGATTCTAGCATCTTTTTGAAAATATGTTGTATGAGATTCTGAAATTATTTTGTAGAAATTTTTCAAACCTTGTTTATTTTTTACTAGTATATTAATATGATTTGGTATTTTATATCTGAATAATTCATTTTTTGTTACTAAAGCGTTAAATTGATTATAGTTGGTAATGCCTTGATCAGTTGCATCGCCAAGCATTTTCAAGAATACATTACCAGTAGTTTTAGCATCATAAACCGCTCTATGTTGCTCATTTGGTTCAACTTCTACCTTTAAATATTTTCCTACAGCTCGTAAGTTGTTTTGTTTAAAGGCTCCACCATACAAACCTCTAGCCATCATCATTGTATCTAAACATGGCATAGGACCATCAAATATTCCTAATTTAGCTAATTCTGCATAAATAAAATCAGAGTCAAAATGAGCATTATGAGCAACTAAGATACATCCTTTAATAAATTCTTTGAATTTTGGTAAGACTTCTTCAATTGGTAATTGATCTTCTAACATATCATTTGTAATATGTGTTATATCCATAATCTTTTTATGAACACGATTCTTAGGTTTTATTAAACTAGCAAATTCATCAATTATGAGGCCATTTTTTATTTTAACGGCACCAATTTCAATGATTTCATTAAATGGGATATATAAACCAGTTGTTTCAATATCAAATACAACATAAGTTGCATCTTTTAATTCAATATCTTCATCAGTAAAAGCGATATTTAAACTTTTTTCATCTATATAATAGCCCTCAACCCCTGCGATCGGTTTAATACCTTTTTTGGCACAAAGTTTAAATAAGTCCGGAAGTACATGACAATTGGCATGATCGGTTACCGCAATTGCTTTATGACCATAATTACTTGCTTGATCTACATAATCTTCGACTGACATAATGCTATCAAGTACACTCATTTTAGTATGGGCATGTAATTCTACCCTTTTTACTATTGCCTCATCAAATCTAACTCTTGATAAGTCTGAGCCAAGTAAAATTATCTCATTGCACATTATTACAACGTCTTTAGCAAAGTCATCCCATCTGATTTCACCTTTTACCTCAACTCGTTTGCCTACTTTCATATTTTCTTTATATTCATCTACTTGGTTGTTATAAATAAAACGTTTAATCATTACAGTATCAGTATTATTGGTAATACTACCAACAAATAAAATAAAGTCTTTACCTTGTTTAGAACGAATTGGTCTAATTTCAGCACTAACAATACTACCGAAAACAATTACTTTATCAGTACCATTCATTTGTTTAAATTCTGACACTTCCATACTAGTGTAAGGAATATCATCAATTTCAACGTTTATGTATTGACCACTGTTTTTATATTGATAAGATCCTTGTATTTTATTTTCTTGTTGTAACTGTTTGCGCATTTTATATTCTTCTGCACTCTTGGTTTCATCTAAATCTTCTTTAATTTTTTGCTTTTCTTCACTTAATTCTTTAATATTTTTAGCATTTTCATCGATAGTAATTTTGAATTTAATGAAATCTAAACCATAATTTAAGAAGAATTTTTTGATAACAATTAAGTTTTCTTCTACTGTTTTACTTTCCTCATCAGTTGCAACAATAAACTCAATTTGATTATCGTTAAGATTTAAGGAGTATTCATTCAAAATAATGACTCCTTTTTTTACTTCTTTGCATACTCTGATTGCTTCTAATAAATATTTTTTAACAAAGCTACTTTTAGCATAGTAAGTTGATTTTGTCGAATCATCATAATCTACTGTAAATTTAACATTTTTTATGCCAAAATTTTCTCGAATATATTTTGCAACTTTTTCTTGCATATTATACAAATCATCTGGTTCAACAATTTCACTAAATTGTAAACATAAACGCCATGTTGAAGTTTTATCATTTACTTTAACGTTTGTTAATTTACCAGTTGCAAGAGCATCATTTATTTCTACTCCACTATTTACAAACATTTCTTGAATTTTATCTAGAGACATGATTTTCTCCTTTCTTATAACTTTGTAGTTTCATCAACAATATTTCCTAATTCATTTATTACCTTAATAAATACTATTGGTTCATCATAAGTAGGAAAAACCAATGAATTATTAAATTTTTCAACTACTTCTAAAGGTAAATTGATTTCACCTTCAATATTATTGCGTTTTGCAACCCTTGATTTACAAACTTTTACATCAACTTTGAAGAAATAACACCCAATTTGAAAATTATTTGTTCTTTCCTTAATATTATCATATAGACGTTTACGTACTTTTGGTGTTATGCTTGTAGCATCAAAGATTACATCTTTATTGTTTTTTATTTCATTTGCACACATGTCATATGCAAGAGGCCATACCATTTCTTCTTTAATATTGGGATTTTGTTTTCTTACTTCATCTGTAGAAATGATTTTAATACCTAATTCTTCTGAAAGTTTTTTAGAAAAAGTCGTTTTACCACTACCTTGGATTCCGACCATTAGATGGATTGTATTCATTTTTTCACCTATATTTAATTTATTAATAAATCTTCAATGCTGTAAACTTTCGTTGCAAGTTTATCAACAAAATCACGTTCGTGACTTACAAAAATAACTGTACCATTATATTTTTTTAGGGCATCCAACAAATCTTCTCTTGCAAATTTATCTAAGTGGTTTGTCGGTTCATCCAACACCAAAATGTTTGCTTTTTGCATCATAACTTTACAAAGTTTTAATTTAGATTGTTCACCACCACTCATAGCTTTGATTGGTTGAATTGCCAAATTACCCGTTAAACCAACTCTTGCCAGTTTAGATCTAATTTCTTGATGTGTCATGCTTGGATAAATATTTTGAATTTCTTGTAATGGGGTAATATTGGGATCATCAAAATTGTTTTCTTGTTCATAATAAGCTATTTTAGCGTTATCGACAAAATGATAACTACCCGAAATTGGCTTTAAAATTCCCACTAGTGTTTTTAACAAGGTTGATTTGCCAATACCGTTAAACCCAGTAATTGCAAGTTTTGTGCCACTTCTTATTTCAAAATCAATAGGTGGAAGGAGTGAAAAATCATAACCTATTTCCAAATCTTTGACAACTAAGAAACGTTCTGAACCAATCGGTGAATAATTAAAACTAAGATTTAAATGAATTTCACCACTTTTTGGTTTTTGCATTACTTCAATTTTTTCTAACTTCTTTTCACGACTTGCCGCTTGTCTTGCGGTGGAAGTTTTAACTTTGTTTTTAGCAATATATGCACTCAATTCTTTGATTTCTTTTTGTTGAGCATTATATCGTCTTTCATAATCTTCTTCAGCCATTAATTTTTTTAAACGATATTCTTGATAATTACCTTTATATTTGGTGATTTTACCAAATTCTAATTCAAGTATCACGTTAACAACATCATTTAAAAATTCTTGATTATGCGATACAATTATGAAATTTCCTTTATACTCTTTTAAATATTTAACTAGCCAATCAACATGAGCAGTGTCTAAAAAGTTTGTTGGTTCATCTAATATTAACAAATCTGGTTCTTCTAATAACAATTTTGCTAAAGCAACCTTAACCTTTTGACCACCTGATAATCTACCAACTAAGGTATCTAATCCATATTGAACAATACCTAAGCCTGAAACAATGCGACCTATTTTTGAATCAATTGCATAGAAGTCATTGCTTTCTAAATATTCACGTATTTGCGTTGTTAATCTAACATATCTATTTATTATTATTTCATCATCAGTTTTTGAAAGTTCATCAAACATACGATTCATTTCTTCATCTTTTTCATACAAGCCAAGAAAAGCTTGTTTTAAGTATTTATTTATAGAAACGTTGGGATTAATATTTATATATTGGTCCAAATAACCAACTTTAATTTTTTTGTCAAAATCAATTTTTCCAGAATCGGGTATGATTTTTCCACATAACACATTAATTAGAGTGGTTTTTCCTACACCATTATTTCCTACAACGCCAATTTTTTCGTTTGGCAAAACGCGAAATGAAGCATTGTTGAATATTTGTTTTTTATCAAATGTTAAAGATAAATTTTCAACAGTTAATAGCATTTTGCCATCTCCTTTTTTTAATTTTTTGTTCTTATTTCATCAAAATTGAATTTTAATTTTGAAATTTGTTCTTTTGATTTTTCTAATGAACCACTAGTTTCAAATACTACTTTGCCTTTTTCAGTGCTTTCATTAGCAATATTTTGTTTATTTAAAGTTGCTATTACAATTTCAGTAGTAGGTATACCACTATCAACAATTGTTAAATTAGGATATAGTGATTGTATTGTATTTTTGATAAATTTGAAGTGTGTACATCCAAGTATTAAAGTATCAACACCGCTTATTTTTTCAAAATGCTTAATTATAGATTTTTTTAGTTCATTACTATCAAAATCACCTGCCTCAACGCTTGTAACAAAATCGCTACACCCTTCTGATTTTACCATTACACCAGATAAGAATTGTTCGTAAATCTTGGTTTTGACAGTTAAATTAGTAGCAAATAAACCAATTTTTTTGTTTTTAGTAAGTTTTAAAGCAGCGTTTGCGGTAGGTTCAATTACACCAATAATACTATTATCGTCCTTAGAAACTATATCTATTATTGAAGATGTTGCGGTATTACATGCAACAACAATAATTTTAGCACCTTTTGATTTAAGGTAATTAATATTATCAAGAGTAATTTTTCTTACTTCTTCAAGACTCTTTGTTCCATAGGGACAATTCTTTTCATCCGCTAAATATAATATATTTTCATGTGGTAAAAGTTCTCTAATTGATTCAAGGACGCTCAAACCGCCGATTCCTGAATCAAATATACCAATAAAATTATTCATATTATCACCTTTGTTCATTATATCATATTTTTAGATAAAATAAAACAAATCAACATATAAAACTATTTTGTTTGACAAAATATTATATTATAAAAAACTGTAAGTAAACCCAAAGGTAACTACTTACAGTTCTTTTGTTTATTTTAGAGTAATTTTTGTTTTCAAAACTTTATTTTGACTACGTGAATAATATGTTACTTCTACTTCAGTGCCAATAAAATATTTTGTTAAACCATTTAAATTAGCCGATAGAATATTCATATTAGTTAGTTTTATTCCGTCAAATTCTAATATTATATCATGTACTTTTATTGGGCTATTACTAATTGATGAATTTCCAGTAATTCCAACAACATAAATTCCATAAGGTTTAATGCCAGAATATTCGATAATTGAAGGAATTTCTTTTAAATTGTTTTGTGCACTTACCGCATTTGTAATATTTCTTACAGCAATACCAGTCATACCAATACGTGGTCTTTCGGGAGTCTTACCAACCTCTAAATAGTTTTCTAAAATACTCTTAACTACATTAGATGGAATAGCAAATCCCATATTGTCAATTTTATCATCAACTATTTTCATCGTATTTATTCCAATTAATTTGCCATCAATTGTGAATAATCCGCCTCCACTATTTCCAGGATTAATTGTTACATCATGTTGAATATAGGTTGCGGTAAAATCATTAGTTCCATCAGAATCTAAATCTTCTGATACATATCTTAATTCACCACTGACAATACCAAATGTTACTGAACCATAATATTCATATCCATCAGGATTACCAATTGCAGTGGCAAATTGACCTTTTTTAACTGTATCACTATCAGCAATTTCAACTGGTTGAATTAATTTGGTGTGTTGGAATTTAACTAAAGCAATATCAACTTTTGGATCAGAACCAATAATTTCTGCTTCTATTTCAACATCTTCTTCACCTAAATATGCATATGCTTTATATTGATATGAACTACTTGAACCAGTTATTACGTGTCTATTTGTAACCACATAATAATTGTAACCAATTAACTTATTTTCTGAATTAAGAACTTCTTCGCGTTTATAAATTACTCCACTACCAATTGATTCAGTATCTTCTGATGTTATTAGTGAACCACCAATTTGACTAGTGTGGGTAGCTTTTAAACTAATTCCAATTACCGCATCTTTTAAATTTTCGGCTGTTTCTGTTACAGCAGTTTGCAGATCTTCTACTGAAATATTTTTATATTCAATAGTTTTATTAGTAATTTCATTTATAACATTAGTTTGGTTATTCTGATTATTATTGCCACTATTAGATGGTTTTAAATAACAAGATGTTAATGTGAGTACCACAGCTAATGCTACAAAAAGTATTATCTTTCTAATTTTTTTCATGTTTTACTCCTTTTCTTTATATATAGGCATTTCAAACCAGAAAGTACTTCCCTCACCAACTTTAGATGAAACACCATATTTGAATTTATGACACTCTAATATACCTTTAACGATTGATAAGCCTAATCCTGATCCTTTTGATGAACGTTTATGAGCCTTGTCAACTCGGTAATATCTTTCCCAAATAACTTTTAAATCTTCTTCTTTTATTCCAATTCCTTCATCAATAACAGAGATTCTTACAACATCACCATTTACTTCTTGTACAACCCTTATCAAAGAAGATGGTGAACTATAGTTAATTGCATTATAAATAAAATTGCAAATAACTTGTTCGATTTTGCTTTCATCTGCACAAACTTCAACATTTTGATCATATTGAAGTTTAATATTTGTGCCTTGATTTTCATTAAATTTTTGAATTCTATCGACAATCTCGATCAAATTGTCAGTTACACAAAAGATTTGTGGATGCATAACAGCTGTGTTAGCTGATAGTTTAGATAAATCTAGCATATCATTTACTAAAACATTTAATCTATCTACTTCATCGATTATGATTTTCAAGTTTTCAGGTGAATTTTCACCAGGTATATCGCGCATCATTTCTGCATATCCCATAATCATTGTAAGGGGAGTTCTCAAATCATGAGATACATTGGCCATTAATTCTCTTCTTAGAGTCTCCGTCTTTTTAAGTTCACTAACGGTATTGTTCAATGTTTTATTAAGTTCATTTACTTCTAAATAACCATTACCCTCAAATACAACATCGTAATTTCCCGCTGCCATTAATTTCGCGGTGGAATTAAGTTTCGAAATAGGTTTGGAAATATATTTAGATAACAAGATTGCTATCATTGTCGCCAAGACAATTACTATTAGCGTAATATACATTAATTGTAATTTCATAGTATTTACTGCAGCATCAACAGGCACCAATTTATTGTCTATAATTAGTAGGCAATCAGTGCCATCGACTAAGTCAACGAAGCTACAACACATCACTGTTTTAGTTTGTGAAGCTAAAATTTTTTGCAATTTTTTCTTAGGCATTTGAGTATCAAATACTTGAACATAATCGTCAATTGTGGGGTCAGGCGCATTAAGAATTACCGCATAGAAATTCTTTAATTCTAACTTCTCGGCTTGTTCTCTAATTTTTCTTATAGTTTGATAACCAAGTTTACTGTAAGATTCACCTTGATAAGTTTTATATACCCATCCATTGTTTATAATTTCCGTTTTGGTCGTTGATGGAGCGTGTTCATCCTGTTCATTTGAGGCAAAATTAGAAATATCAGTAATCAAATAAATTGCTATTTCTTCATCAGCTGATAATTTATCTAATTCTGATACTACACCATCTACTTCAATTTTTTGTGAAAATTCTACTGCCTCATGACTAGCTACAATATTGCTTACTTTGTTTACTAGCGCTGTAGTTTTCTTTATTTTTCTTGTTCTATAGAAGTTTCCTAACATTCCAATTTGAAACACAATAAAAATACAAACAATAACGAGGGCAAAAATAATTACCGCGAAAAATAGTTTCCATTTTAAACTTAATTTATTCAGTTTCAAATCGATAACCTACCCTTCTTATGGTAATTATACAATTAGCATACTCGCCAATTTTCTTTCTTAGCGATTTCATATGAGTATCTAGAGTTCTATCATCACCATAGTAATCATATCCCCATACTTTTTCTAATAGTTGTTCTCTTCTTACCGCAATATTTTGGTTTTTAATCAAATAAACTAATAGTTCGTATTCTTTTGGGGTAAGATCTATTTTTTCATTATTTATTGTTACAATATGGGCTGAATAATCAATTTTTAAATTTTTATATTGCCATACTTCATTAGTAGTAGCACTTTCTTGATTATTTTTATGAGTAGCTCTTGCTAATACCGCATTTACACGTCTCATTAATTCTTTTGGAGAAAATGGTTTTGTAACATAATCATCAATTCCTAAATCAAAACCATATAATTTGTCATATTCTTCACTACGAGCTGACAACATTATTACTGGAACTTGAGAAATTTTTCTAATCTCTTTAACTGCAGAAAAACCATCCAATTCAGGCATCATAATGTCCATAATTACTAAATCATATTCGTTGTGTTTAACTTTTTCTATTGCCTCTAATCCATTTTCTGCTGTCTCTGACTCATAATTTTCAAATGTTGCATATTTTTGAACTAAATCACGAATATGCATTTCGTCATCTACTATTAATAATTTTGCCATATTGTTTCCTCCCTTTATAGTGATTTAAATTAATACTACGATTCTTACTTATTATAACACAATAAGGCTTATAAAAAGTGAAAAATAACTGAATTTTTTGAAAATTTTTGATAATTTAGTAAAAAACATCACATTCTTAACATATTTTTGTAAACATTTTCACTAATTCTTTGCTAAATATATCTTTTTTTGTTATAATATTGTTAATATATTAAGAAATGGAGCTTTATATGGAAAATAGTCAATCGTCTAATAGGACTTTGAAATTAAATTACAAGAATACTTTAAAAATAGGATTAGCCTTCTTTGGCATCTTAATGTTGTGGCAGGTTTATAACATTTATTGCCCTATAATTTTAGAGGCAATGTTAAAAGATTTAAATGTTGAACACTATAATTACATTATTGGGGTTATAATGGCTCTTGATAATGTTGTTGCCATTATAATTATGCCAATAGTTGGAAAACTTTCAGATAAGACTAGCTCAAAATTGGGTAAGAGAATGCCTTATATTATCATTGGTATGTTACTAACCGCTATAGTTTTTCCTTTCGTTGCCATTATGTGCAAAATGAATTTACTTATTGGAGTAATTATAGCAATGCTATTATTCTTAGTTATAATGCAAGCATATCGTTCACCAGCTGTAGCCTTAATGCCCGATGTAACACCAAAACCTTTAAGATCTGCAGCAAACGGTATAATTAATTTAACAGGTTATCTTGGTGGAGTATTTGTTACTCTTCTTGGATTTGTTCCTTTTTTCAAAATGAATAGTAGTTCTTCACTTGCCCAAATTCAAGACCGCGTTCTTTGGCCATTCATTATATGCACCATAATATTAGTAATTGTATTAGTTTATTTAATATTTGCAATTAACGAAAACAAACTAGTCGAAGAAACTAAAGATGATGTTGCTTATGGAGAAACCCTTTCAGAAAACTTTGACACAATAGATGAAAATAATAAATTATCAAAAAAAGATAGTAAGAATTTAATTATTATTCTTATCGCAATCTTCTTCTGGTTTATGGCCTTTAATTCTTTTGAAACATTTGGAAGTCTTTTCTTTAAAAACATTTTAAATGATTCTAATTTGTATTCGCAAATGGCAACGTTCTTATCAGTTTCATCTATTCTATCATTTATTTTATTTTCTGGTATATCTACTAAAATTGGTAGAAAATGGACTATTGTAATTGGTTTAATTCTTTTAATTATTGGTCTATTAGGAATTGCTTTTGTATCACTTACTATTCATAGACGCTCTTTAGAAGTTTCTTCTTGGAAAATTTTCTACATTGCAATGTCATTGATTATGGGTATTGGTTGGGCACTTGTCAACATTAACTCATTCCCAATGGTAGTTGAATATGCTAATAAGAATAATGTAGGTAAATTTACAAGTTATTACTATATGGCTAGTATGCTAGCTCAATCTATTACACCAATTATTGTAGGTTTATTTATGGATTTTCATCAACTTGGCCAAAATATTCTTTTCTTCTATGCTTCTTCTTTAATGGGCATTGCCCTTGTTACCTTCTTATTTATTAAAGAAAAGTATACAGTAAAACAAAGAGTAAGTAACGCAAAGAAAAAATCTGCTTTAGAAAATTTAGGAGATATTGATAATTAGCAAAAAATTCCGCAATTTAGCGGAATTTTACTTTTTTTAATACTTCAGTTATTTCTTCTTTTGTTTCAGTTGTAAAAATAATCATAAAATGGTTTATGCCAAGGCTAATATATTTTTCAATCATATTTAAATTATTTAATACTTTATTGTTAACAATTCTTAGACTACATAAATCATTGGGATTTAAAATTACCGGAAAATGATTGTTATACTCATCGATTATTTCATAGTGATTGTTTAAACATTTGTGACAATTCTTATCACTTGCACCTTTTATTTTACTAACGAAACAATGTTTAGAAATCATTAAATCATATCTACCATATATTTGAACACCAATATTCATATTATAAATAGGTAACATTGATTTTAATTGTTCGTAATTTAACTCATTTGACAAGTAAACGGTTCTTACATTAAATCTATTTAAAAATGATACCGCCTTTTTATTAACTATATTAAAATATATTGACGTTGTAGTACCATTATTTATTTGTGACAAGTTATTAATTAATCCAAATTCATTTGCGTTATAGTTTAACCTACTTAGATTTTTCATATCGCTATTATAATCGGTGTAAATATTGTTAAAGCCTAATTCTTTACAAATATTATATTGATCTTTATTGTTAACGATAATTTCAATTGTTAAATCTTCTTTTTCAAAATTATGACTGTCTGGCAAAACTATTTTTGAATTAACTCTTTGGTATTTTAAAACTTCATCAGTGAATTTGTTAATTGCCAATTTTCTTATTTCGTTTAAATCTTTTACAGAAAAATAACATTTATCATCATAATCAATTATAAGTTTATTTAAATAAAATGGTGTATCTTTAAATTTGTCAAATCTTTCTTTGATAAAGTCCAAACTAACTGGTTTTTCAGCAATCATTTCAAGAGTAATGGTTTCGACAGTAACACTATTTTGTTTATTAAAAATTGTTAGTTGCATTTTATTAGCATATTTAATAGTAAGTTTTGCATTGATTTCAATATATTTTTTCGGATTATTAAGTAATCTAACGGTTTCAGTTTGTAACTGAGCAGATTGGGTCTTTAAAACGATGCTATCTTTAGTAATTTTCGTATTGGCAGTTAATCTTACTATCTCGTTTGGTTTAGCATAATTGACTTCTTTATGGTTTACTAACATCTTATTTACAACAAAGCCATAATCGCTTTTACCAACTACCCTTATTGCATCTTTTAAAAGTAAATCTTTTGATAATTTGACATCAAAACTATTACCAACTACATTTATTACTTTTCCAATTACTATCCCCTGGTGATTTACTGTTTGAATGTTCGTAAGTAAATTATTGTTTTCATTAAATAGATAACCTTTTGTAAATTTTCGATTAAAAGCAACTGATAATTCATCAATAACTTTTTCATCAATCACATTTTTTTTGTTATTATAGTAATCATCAATTCTTTTTCGATAATTTTTAACTACCGCATAAACATATTCTTTACTTTTCATTCTGCCTTCAATTTTTAAAGAAGCAACGTTTGCCTCAATTAATTGATCAATATAATTAATTGTATTTAAATCTCGCATTGAAAGTAGTGAACAATCTTCGCTTATTTTCAAATTATTTTCAACTAAACAATATTTTTTTCGACATGGTTGGGCACAAGTACCACGATTCCCACTTCTTTTACCAATTGCAAAGCTCATTAAACAATTACCTGATGCACAGTAACATAGTGCACCATGGGCAAACACTTCTATTTCAATACCAGTTTTTGCGATTGCTTTTACTTGTTCTAATGATGTTTCTCTCGCAAGCACGACACGTTTAATACCAATTTTTTTAAGAAGTAAACTAGCTTCTTTATCATAAATATTCATTTGAGTAGAAGCATGGATTTCAAAATCTGGGTATTTTTCACTAATATATTCGATAATTCCTAAATCTTGAACAATTAAGGCATCAACATTTGCATGATAAAGCTCACCAATGTATGCTTTTAAATCTTCCCATTCATTTTCATAAACAATAGTATTTACAGTGACATAAACTTTAACTTTTCTAAGATGAGCATATTTTACTGCATTTATTATTTCTTCAATCGTAAAATTAGTGGAAAAAGCTCTTGCGCCAAAGTTTTTGCCTGCTAGATATACAGCATCAGCACCTGCTAATACTGCGGTTTGAAATACTTCATAATCACCGGCTGGTGCCAATAATTCTATTTTTTCCATTTGTCCTCCAAAATAGATAATACCATTAGATAACTAATGGTATTAATTTTTTATTCTGCAATATTATCAACTTTTGCAACAATTTCATCTTTCATTATGTACAAAATTCCAATAGTATTTCTACCACAGTGGCTACCAATTACACATCCCGCAACCGTTTCGTACAAATTTTCAATTTGTGGACTAACATTACTAATCATATTTCTAATATATTTAGCACCTTCATAAGCCATAGTATGAGTAATGAAAACAAATTCTTTATCTATTTTTTCAAAATCATTCAAGAACATCTTAGTCATACCAGCTTGAGCTCGAGTAATGCTACCAACAAATTTTGTTCCTACTTGCATTGTTTTTTCTCTAACTACAATCATTGGTTTAATGCGTAATACTTTTGAAAAGGCATATGAAACAGTGCTACATCTTCCACCTTTGTATAAATAATCTAATGTATCAATAACAAATTGAGCCTTAACACGAGGAACTATATTTTCTAATTCATTAGCTATTTGCATTGCGCTATATCCCATATCACGGAATTTTGTAGCCTTAAGTAATAATAAACCAATTCCTGTTGATAAGTTGCCACTATCTACAGCAAATATACGATCAGGAGCTAATTCTTGCTTTACTAAACAAGCAATTTGATAAGTTGCGGACATCTTTGAACTTATACCAGTAAATACAATATCATATCCTTCATCAAGATATTTTTTGAAAAAAGCTGTCATTTCACCTTGTGATGGAGCACTTGTTTTAGGAAGTTTGCCCAATTTTTCTGCTTTATTATACAACTCTTCTAATGTTATATCTACGCCATCTTTGTAAGATTCTTCATCAAAACTTACATGTAATGGTATGGTATCTATATTATATTGTTCTAATAATTCTTTGCTTAAGTCGCAAGTACTATCAGATAAAATTGCTACTTTATTCATTTTTACTCCTTTAAAATACTATTTTATAGTTTGATCTTTTTCTACACGATCAACTAAAATATCTTTAAATAATATGCCAGTTGTTACTTGATCTGTACCTTTATAGAAAGGATAATCCTTATTATCAAAAAGATAATCAATTGTGGCAACAAGATATTCTTTATCCATTTCTAGTTTTACACCATCAATGTAAATATCATCATTAATAGCATCTTTAGTAACATTTAAACTTGTTGTAAAAAGATTAATTAAAGTTTTTACATCTGAGCCCTTCAATTTAACTGTCTTTAATGCATTATCAAATGGGGCAATTTCATATATTTTAGAAACAGTGATTTCTTCACCTTGTTTTATTGGGAATGCTTGTGCTCTAATACCACCAATATTGATGAATGCAATATCTGCATTTGCATAGTCTTTAAGCGCTGTAGCAGCCCATGATGCACCATCATATCTAGTAACTTCTCTAGTAGTTACTCCGATAACTCTTTTGAAAACAGGTGCAGTTTCTTCAACAAGATTATCAACAATTTTTTCAATATTCTTTGACTTAGCACCAGTTTTATTGCTTTTTGTAACTGCTGTTCCGCCTTCTACTTTTTTAGTATCTTTATTTATTGATAACTCAATAACGCCATAGTATTTACCAGCACTACCGGTTTGAATATATGGAACATCAATACCATCTTTATCCTTGATTGTACCACTATAACGTGTATGTGTATGACCATTGATGATAGCATCTACTTTTGAATCACCTGTTAAAGCAGCAATACTTTCATTTGAGCCAGTTCCTTCATGGCCTACAGCAATTACTACATCAACATTTTCTTCAGTACGTAATTTTTTAGCAACGTTTGCTACAGCAGTAGTTGGATAAGTAAATTGATAATTTTCTACCATTTTTACTGCGATATCTTCTTCAATTCCATAACCTATGTAACCAATGATTCCAATTTTTAAACCACCACGTTCAATTATTTGGTATTCTTTTACACCCTTAGGTAATTGGCCAGTTGATTTTTCGATTATATTGCAACCCAAGAATGGAAAATTAGCTTCACCGTTACTCTTATCACCATCTTGATATGCTTGCATTACTTCTAAACCCCAATCAAATTCATGGTTTCCTAATGCCATAGCATCAAATTTCATTTCGTTCATTATATCAATGAAGGTTTTACCATGGTCGTAATTTGAAATTGCAGTTCCTTGGAACATGTCACCTGCAGAAATAATAACCGTTGCTTCACTATTTTTAGTAACTTCAGCAAAGTTATTTGCAAGTCTTGCAATGCCATATTCCCCATTTGTTTCTTCTAATGCACCATGAAAGTCATTTATTGTTAAAATAGTAAGTTTTTCAACTACTTTATTAGTTTCAGTAGTTTGGCAACCAGCCATTACTATTCCAAAAACAAATAACATTATTATGCACGATAATCTTTTTAATAATTTCATATGATTTTACCTCTACTATATTGTTAATTATATCAAAAAAGCATAATATTTTTACTATTTATGCACTTTTATATTAGTTTTTAGCGTTTTATTTGCATATTTATCAAAATTGTAGTATAATATTAAAGCAATGTCGATGCACCCTTAGCTCAGTTGGTAGAGCAACTGACTCTTAATCAGTGGGTCTAGGGTTCGAGTCCCTAAGGGTGTACCATTTATACTAACTGTTGGTTCTTAAGAACCTCTTTTTTTATGTTTTTAGTCTCCAATTTGTGTTATTCAAAAACATAGGGATTAGTTACGTATTTTTTTAACAAAAACAAAAAACTGTAATCACTCACAATGACATGATTACAGTTTCTTTTGTTTTTTATTCAATTACGTAGCAAATCTTACGCCAAGTAGCCTTAATAACGTCTACCGAATATTCACATCTTACATTAGATACGTTAGGATCATTACAAATGATGTATAATTTACCATCTATATAGCGATATCCCACCGCAACAATTAAGTGACCATTAGTAGTGTAAGTTTTTTCACTAGAAATCATTGTACCTTTTACGCTTAAAGCAACAGGACCTACCTCAGATAAGTGATGAACTAATTCATCTACTGAGTACATTCTTGCAACATAAGCATTAAATCCATATGCCCCCATAGTTACAGTATTGTATACCCAATTTCCATAAATGTTGTTTCCGTAATCCTTTACAATCCCCGCAATATATCGATGCTCATATTCAGAATCGAATTTAGTGAAACTTAAACCTTTATATTTTAACAACATTGTTGTAGAAGTTGCGCTACAAATACTATTTCCAATACCAGGTACCACATTTTGATTTAATTTTGGAACATCATAGCATACTTCTTCTTTGATATTTGAATTATCAACATAATAATTATAGTTATCAATTTCTAAAGCAAATGATACAAGTGATAGTTTAGGGCTTTCAACATCAGTTGATGTTCTTCTAAAAATCACTTTATATTTTATGGCATCGGCAGTAAGATTATTGCGAATAATTACTTCATCTTGATCTAAAGAAATATTTCCTTTAGTTTGGTTATTACTAGCATTTTTTAACCCTAATCCCCAAGGAGAATAAGTAATGTATTCACTCCATACTCCGTTTATTCTAGCACTTACTAAAACTTCAATTGTTGCTGATTTACTCGAAGTTGCTGCCCATGAACAAACTAGTGAAGAAAATGCTTTAGTAGTAATAATATCTGATTCGAATGTTCCTTCCAATAAACCATCTTTTAGTACTAATCGATTTTTAATTATTTCAAATGGTGAATCCATTTTTACTACAAAATCATCAAATCTCGTAATTAATTGATGATATTTAATTTTTTCAATTTTATCAATAGTTAAATTATAATCTTTTGACATTTTTACACCTTCTAATTCTAATAAGACAGTTAGAGTAACTGTTTCTTGTTTTTCACCAAGTTTTACTTTTCCATCATTTGATAGGATATCAGTATTAGATGAAGAATAACTAGCAACTACACCATATTGATATGAACTAAGTAATTCTAAATCAGCGTTTATTAAATTAGGAAATGAGATAGTTGAAAATACCATATTAAGTTTTTCTTCTACTGTATATCCTAATATTTTGATTGTATATCTATTTTGAACACTTGTACCTTCATAAGTAAATGTAGCAAGAATACTAACATTAGTATCTTTGGCGCCTCTATTTATTACTCCAGTATTGCTTAAAATAGTTGGACGAGCTGAAACCCAAGTAATTGTAACCCCATCAATTAGTGTTGGTAGATCAAGGTTTTCACTTGTAGCTTCTACCATTTTTAGTTTACTGATTACTTCATTAATTTTGTCAGTATTATTCAACATTGGGATAGCTTCTTCTTCAACTACATTGCATCTAGCACAAGTTCTTGTTTTTTTTCCTTCGGTTTCGTAAGTTGGTTCTAAGACAACTTTCCATTCACCATATGAATGACCTAGTGAAGTAATTACCAATAAGATATTTTTTTCACCACATACACTACAAATGGTATAGACAGAACCATTCGTAGTACAAGTTGGTTCTAATTCGATAGTTTCAATTGTATGACCAAGTGGATCACCTTCAGTTTCACCACATTCAGTGCATCTTTTAGGTGTCACGCAATTTGCCTCAACCCATTGATGAACATGTTGTTTTTTACAACTTAAAAGTCCAACTAGTAATATGGCAATGATGACAAACACAGCATTTATCATTTTTTTATTTTTCATTGTTAATCTCCGTTTTTTAATAACTGTTTTTATAAATCTTTTTATTTGACTTATATATTATTTTTTGATATAATAATTTAGCAATTTGATGGCTCTGTAGCCAAGCGGTAAGGCGTGGGTCTGCAACACCCTGATCACCGGTTCAAATCCGGTCGGAGCCTCCATCTAAATTATTTTGTATGCGTTATGCATACTTTTTATTTTTTACATAGCAAAAGGAGCATTTAGCTCCTTTTTATATTATTTTTTATATTTATCAATTACTTCAATCATACGATCGTATTCGCGATTTACTAATTCCTCTAAGAATTTTTCAAATGGTACTTGTGTTTTGTTAACTTTGAATTCTTCTAATAAATCAAAATATTCTAAACGACGTTTTGCGGGAATACTTATTGGTAAATAACCATATTTAATTAAGAAGAAATCTAAGATTAATCTAGCAAGTCTACCATTACCATCTAGGAATGGATGAATCTTAGCTAATTGTAAATGAGCATAAGCGACTGTTTCTAATTCACCTTTATCAGAATTATTTACATCATAAATATATTTTTTCATACGATCATATACCTTAATGTAATCACATGGAGTATGTTGTGAACCATTAATCTTTATATTTACATTACGATATAATCCACCACCATCAACTAAACCATCAACTAATCTAGCATGTAAATCTTTTAAAAAGTCTTCAGTTAATTCTTTGGTTTCGCTACTATTTAAATAATCTAACATCATATCATAAGCTTTATAAAAATTGTAAATACTACGCTTTAAATTTTCATCAAGCCTTACATTATATCCTCTAACAATTGAAACAACTTCTTCAAGGGTTGCCATTTTGCCACTTTCCATACCAACCGAATTCTTTGTTAATACACATGCAAAATTAAATGCAAATGATTGACGCTCTTCTTCGGGGATAAAGTGTACATTTTCTTTTACGTAATTTTTCTTTTCTTGAATATTCATTGTTGAAATCCTCCTATGCACATATAGTATATCACAAATAATTTAAAAAAGAAAGCGATTTCATAATTCTTTTTTATTATTCGTTATTTTCAAACACTGAAGCTATTTCTTCAGCTTCAATAAAACCTTGATGTCTATCAAGATAATTACCATTTTTAAAGAATAATAGAGTAGGTGCAGTTTTTACCTTATATAAATCGGTTAGTGTTTTGTATTCCCCCGCATCAATTTGAATAATTAATACTTCTGGATGATTTTCTTCAAATTCTTCTAAGTTCATAGCAACCATTCTGCAAGATGGACACCACTTAGTAAAAAAATCAATTATTATTTTATCACTTTTTTTCATTGCTAAATCAATGTTTTCTGATTCAATTTCTTTTATATTAACTATCATAATATTATTTTAAGGTAACAACTGTTACTCCAAATCCTCCCTCATTTTCTCCACCATATCGATATGATGAAATATTTTTGTTATTTTTTAAGTACGATTGTACTAGTTCTCTTATTACACCTGTACCATAGCCATGAATAATGTTCGCTTGTTTAATTCCACTTGCCATTAAATCATCAATATATTTATCAAGCAAATCTTTAGCTTCTTCATATCTTTTACCTCGTAAATCAAGGGTAAGTGATATGCTAGCGCGACTTTTGGTGTAACCAATTTCACTTTTTTGTTGATTACTGTATGCAACTTTATCAACAACATTAAAATCATCGCGATTAAGTTTCAAACTCATATTGCCTATTGCAACTTCATACATTCCATCTTTGGTAATTCGTTCAATGACACCATATTGGTCATACGATTTAATGTATACATCATCACCAACTTTGGCAACTTTTTTATCTACCTTATCAACCATTTTTTTAGTGACCACTGTACCACCAAGTTTGTCTACTTTGTGTTTTGCCTCAATTATTTCATGAAGTTTTACTTTATCCTTATTGATATTCTTTACTTCATTAAGAGTATCCATAGCTTCATTGGTAATTTTAGACACAAATTCATCGGCTTCTTGTTGAGCCTTCTTTAGAATTGATTGGCGTTCTTTTTCAATTTTATTGAGTCTTTCTTGAAGTTCTCTTTTTTCGTTGTTAACACTTGCTAACGCTTGCTTTAATTCAATATTTCTTGCCTCAACCTCTTTTGATTGCTTTTCTAATTTAAATATCAATTTTCTAATATCGTCATCAGAAGTTATTGTAATCTTTTTAGCATTTTTAATAATTTCTTCTTTTAAACCCAATTTTTTGGCGATATTAAAGGCATTACTTGAACCACTTACTCCAAGTAAAAGGTGATACGTCGGAGATAAAGTGTTTTGATCAAATTCCATCGATGCGTTAACAATTTTAGGTTCATCAAAAGCAAATGCTTTTAATTGAGAATAGTGGGTTGTGGTTATAAAACTAACATTGTGTTCAATTAGATATTTCAATATCGACTTTGCTAAATTGGAACCTTCAATTGGATCGGTTCCAGAGCCTATTTCATCAAATAAAACCAATGAATTTGGTGTTACACTATCAATTATTTTGGTAATATTTTGCATATGTGATGAAAAGGTTGATAAATTGCTTTCGATACTTTGATCATCGCCTATGTCACAAAATATTTGGTCATATATCATAACATTACTATCACTATCGGCAGGTATCAATAATCCATATTTAACCATTCCACACAATAAACCTACCGTCTTTAATAATACGGTTTTGCCACCTGTGTTAGGACCAGTTACGACAATTCCTAAATAATCATTTCCAAAAGTGACATTATTAGGTATTACTTTCTTTACTTTCAAAAGTGGGTGTCTTGCATTTTTTAAATCTAATTTACAATTTAGATTTAAGTTTGGTTTATTTCCATCATAAGATATTGCAAGTACAGCTTTAGCAAACATTAAATCAATTTTTTTCAAGATATCAAAATTATTTATTAATACTTCTACTTCCCCTTGTAACAATTCCGATAATCTCTTTAAAATACGATTGATTTCTTCTTTTTCTTGTTCAAGTAATCGAACTTTATCATTCATTAGTTGGCTTACTACAAGTGGTTCAATAAAACACGTTTGCATACTTGCGGAAGTATCATGAATTACCCCTTTAACAACATTCTTATATTCGCTTTTTACCGCAAGACAAAATCTATCATCTCTTAATACAACACTTGTTTGTGATAATTTTGAACCTTCTTTACTAATAATTTCTTGTAGTTTTTGTTTTACATTTGCTTCAATATTTACTAACTTTTTGCGAATACTTTTTAATTCAACACTTGCATCATCTAAAACATTACCATTTTCATCAATTGATTTAATCAATTCTTTGTTTATATATTGATTAATATATAATTCATTTACAAGTTCACGATAATAGTTTGCTTCAATTTGAAATTTATTTAAATCATTAACTAAATTACAATTTGCTGAAATTGTTTGATATAATTTAACCGTATCATATATTTCAAGCCCTGATAAACTACCACCTTTTTTTAAAAGTTTAAGGGTATTATCATATTCACTTGCAAGATAAAATGGAGCTCTTTCAAGTCTACGAACAATACCTGTACATTCTTCGACATTTGTTAATTCAACATTTAAAATGTTTAAATCATTTATTGATTTAAGTTCTAAAATTTGTTTTTTAACTGCTGGTAAAATAGCAATATCCGCTAACTTTTTAATTATAATATTTAATTCTAATTTTTCGTAACATTGTTTTTGAAAATCTTGCATAAAAGCCTCGCAAATCAGTAATTTTAATATATTTTTTGCTTTTTTGATTTTTTTGTGATAAAATAAGGTTGGTGGTGATAAAATATGAACAATACTAATGGTACCCATAAAATTAAAGCAACAACCAGTCAAATGAATGAGATGCTTGAGTACTATCAAGGTTATTTAACATATAATTCTAGTAATTATATAATTGCTCGTGCAAAGCTAGCAAACGCAACAATCACATTTTATCGAACCAATGTAGTTTTATTTCAAGGTCTTAACGAAGTTAAGGAATATAATTACTGGGCTAAGAAATACAATTTGGAAGAAGATTTAGATTCTCATCAATTTACAACCGATGTATCAACTCTTTCCGCAATCGGAAGTGATGAAGTTGGAACTGGTGATTACTTTGGACCAGTTGTTGTATGTGCCACTTATGTTGATTCTTCAATGATAGAAAAATTGCGCAATTTAGGCGTAAAAGATTCCAAATTATTAACTGATAATCAAATGATACCAATGGCCATAACTATTTCAAAACTTATTCCTTATTCTATCGTTTATCTAGATCCTTTAAGATTTAATTTGTTAACAAATAAGAAAGATAACCTTAATTTTATCAAGGCATATTTACATAATAAGGTTATAAATAGTATACTAAAAAAGATTCCTGATGTAAAGTACGACGCTATTTTAATTGACGAGTTTACACCTAAGGAAAAGTACTTCGAATACTTAAAATCTGAACAAAATGTAATCAAAAATGTCAGTTTAATTAAACAAGGGGAAAAGGCTCACTTGGCGGTTGCTGCAGCATCTATTTTGGCTAGAGTAACTTTCCTACGCGAGCTCGGAAAACTTAGTAAAACTTATGATATGGAAATATTAAAAGGAGCTGGCCCTGAAGTTGATCGTAATGCCATTGCCTTTGTTAAAGCTTTCGGTTGGAATGAACTATCTAAAGTTGCAAAATTAAAATTTGCTAACACTGAAAGAATTAAAAAATATTTTACTAACAACCCCCTACCAAAATCTAAACAGGGGAATTTCTATGATGCAAAATAAAATCGTGTCTGAAAAAACACGATTTTTCTTTTTTAATATTCAATTTATTTCTATTATAGATTCTTTAATTCTTCTATCTTTTCAACAAATTCTTGAGGAAGTTCAGAATCAAATTCCATATATTCACCCGTTCTAGGGTGTTTAAATCCTAATGTTTTAGCATGTAAATATTGGCCAAATGGTGTTGTTTGTTTTTTAGTACCATATAATGGATCATTTAGAACAGGGTGACCAATGTATGCCATATGTACCCTTATTTGATGAGTTCTTCCTGTTTCTAGTTCTAATTCTAGTAACGTATAATTTTTGAATCGATCTAGCACTCTAAAATGAGTTACGGCTGATTTTCCATTTTCAACAACTGCCATCTTTTGACGATTGTCAGGATCTCTACCAATTGGTGCATTAATTTTTCCCAAATTATGGCTTATTGAACCAGTTACAATAGCAATATATTTTCTTGTTGTAGTTTTTTCTTTCAATTGCTCACTTAAAGATTTATGAGCCATATTGTTTTTGCATGCAACAAGTAAACCTGAAGTATCTTTATCAATTCGATGAACAATACCAGCCCTAACATCACCACCGATATTAGATAAACTATTACAGTGATATAACAATGCATTAACTAATGTACCATGAGTATGTCCTGGTGCTGGATGAACTACCATCCCACTTGGTTTATTTACAACAATTACATCTTCATCTTCATAAACAATGTCCAATTTAATATTTTCTTGCAACATATCAATTGGTTCATCAGGTTTACTTTCAATGTCAATTACGTCACCATTTTTTACTTTAAAACTTGGTTTAACAATTTTTTTATTAACAGTAACTAATTTAAGCTCGAAATATTCTTGAATTTCTGTTCTTGAAAGATCTTCACATACTTCAACTAAATATTTATCAACTCTTATTTCTGGTAAATCTAAATCTGTTTCTTCGAAATCTACTATGTATTGATCTTTAATCATTGTTATGAACCTCTTCTTGTTTATTATCATCAATATTTGGTTGTTCTTCTGATGATTGATTTTGTTTTTTAGCTTCTTTTTCTTGGAAGAATATAATGTATACCGCAAGCAGGATTGTACCAACTACTAAAAATGAATCCGCAATATTGAAAGTTGGAAAATCCATAAATCCAAAATCAATAAAATCGACAACCCCATTACTACTAAGGAAACGATCTATCATATTTCCTACCGTACCACCAAGAATAAAAGTTAACGATAAACTGTACACAGGCTTAGTTTTTAGATTGAAATCTTTTAAGAAATAGATAACAACAATTGAAGCTATTAGACTAATATAAGCCAAAATAATAGTATGTTCAGAGAATATACTCCATGCTGCACCAGTGTTATATGCTAAATGCCAATTAATTAAATGAGGTATGAAAGTTTTTATTTGATCATATACTAAATTGTTGTCAGCAATACATTTTGACAATTGATCAATATAAATAATATTAGCAACCATGAAAAAGCATATCGAAAAGTTTCCAAAAAGTTCACCAAGAAATATTTTACCATAGTACCTTTTCTCTTTTTTGACATTTTGATAATTAGAAATTAGTTTTTGATAAACAACATTAATAAAGGCCATTAAAACAATGATGAGAATTATTATTAAATAGGTAAAGAACCAAAATTGCCAAGTAACTTTTGAATATTGCATTAACAATGTAACATAGATAGTTAAAAATGGCACTAGTAGTAAAACGCATATTATAATACTACCGATACTTGCTTTAGCCTCAATCGTTTTGAGACTATTTTTTATTTTTTCCCACATCTTCTTCATATTACTCACCCTTTAAATAATTAATTATGTCTTCTAAGGATGATACTGGTACTAATTTCATTTTAGTTTTACCTAAATTTTGATATGATGATAGAGCTTCTTTGTAATTATCTTCTTGCGAATAAATACTTTCATCAAGTGAAGTTACTGGAACAAAGAATATATCAGCACCAGATTTATTGGCAGTAATAACTTTTTGATAAATACCACCAATTGGTCCTGCTTTACCAAAAGCATCAACAGTTCCTGTACCTACAATTTTCTTGCCCCTAGTTAATCTAAAATTAGTAAGAGCCTCATAGACATATAACGATTGCATTAATCCACCACTAGGGCCTAATGAATTGGCACTACTAATATTATAATCAGGGCAATCTTTACCAAGATTATGTGATGGTACCATATAACAATATGTATTTATTCCAAATGTTAAATATGTTTTGCCTGCTTTTTCATAACGACTAGGTTTTATTTCTAAATTTTGTTCTTCATTATTTCTAATAACTGTAATTGAATATTTGGCATTTTCATCATAAGTTAATTTTGAGCACTCATAGGCAAATTCATTATATGTTTTAGCCTCAGTAAATCTAACACCATTAAATGCAATAATTACATCACCAATTTTTAATTCATCAGGGGTCATTGTGGTAATTACATGAATGATGTATCCCTTAAATGAATTTTCATTAATTATTTGTGAATAACCTGCTTGCCTGTAACCTGCGATTATTGAATTATAGACGCTAACATCTTTTTGAATTTTTCCTGAGCCATAAACTGTTTTAGAATCAGTTATACTATATTCGTATGTATCCTCAATACTAGCATAAGGATTTGCTAATCCAAATAAATAACTAAGCAAATTAATCTTTTCATAAGAATATACTGAAACAGTATTTACTCCATATTTGTCATTATCACCAATGTGAATGCTATTTGAAACCGCAGTAATTGTTGCGGGGGCAGTTAAATCTTTATTTACTTTAATAAAGATACTACTTATGATAAATATATACGGAATCAATAATCCGATTATTAGAAATCGATATTCATGTATTAACTTTTTCATTGATGAGTCACCGTCAATTTATAGTCCTTTAGTTGTCTAGTTTTAATATTAGCACTTGCGGCCATTTTTTTAGAAGCTATATCAGTCGGTGTACCATTATATTTATCAGATAAATAAACTATTTCTTTAATACCACTTTGAATTATTAATTTCATACACTCATTACAAGGATATAAAGTTACATAAAGTGTGGCATTAACAAGACTACTTGTTGAATTCAAAATTGCATTTGGTTCGGCATGAACAACATATGGATACTTAGTATTAAGTAGTTCACCTTCACGTTCCCAAGGATATTCATCATCATTACATCCAATGGGAAGGCCATTATATCCTATTCCAACTATTCTTTTATTTTGGTTGACAATGCAGGCACCAACTTTAGTATTGGGATCTTTGCTACGCATTGAAGAAAGAACCGCAACCCCCATGAAATATTCGTCCCAAGAAATATAATCTTTGCTTTTCACTTTACATCCTCCTGTTATTATTTTTTTATAGTTAAGTGTAATTCATCTAATTGTTTACCTGATACTGGTGTAGGAGCATCACTCATAGGACACTTTGCACTAGCAGCTTTAGGGAAAGCTATTACTTCACGCAAATTATTGTTCTTTGTAAGTAACATTACTAGTCGATCAAGACCAATAGCAAATCCGCCATGAGGAGGTGTACCATATTTTAAAGCATCAACGAAGAATGAGAATTGTTGACGAACTTCTTCATCACTAAGGCCTATTGCTTTAAACATCTTAGATTGAATATCTTGATTGTGAATTCTGATACTACCGCCACCAAGTTCATATCCATTTAATACGATATCATATGCTTTGGCACGACATAATTCTGGATGAGTTAATAACATATCTTCGTGACCAGCTTTTGGTGAAGTGAATGGATGGTGTGCAGCAACATAACGTTGTTCTTCTTCACTATATTCAAATAATGGCCAATTAACTACCCATAAGAAATTGAATTTGTCAGGATCAATTATATTTAATTCTTTAGCAAGTTGAAGACGTAGTGCACCTAAAGCAAAGTTACATACATCTAATTTATCAGATACAATAAGAACTAAATCATTATCTACTAAATGATAACGTTCTATTAATTCAAGTTGCTTTTCAGGAGTTAAGAATTTAGCAATTGATCCAGTTAAAGTTTGGTTTTCGTATTTTAACCAAGCTAAACCACTTGCATGATATTTTTTAGCCATTTCAGTTAAACGATCAATTTCTTTTCTTGAATATTTTAATGCGGCATTATTGGCAACGATACCTTTTACTTTACCACCTGCAGCAATTTGATGTTGGAATACGCCAAAATCAATATCTTTTGCCCATTCAGTCATATCTTGAAGTAACATTTCAAAACGAGTATCAGGTTTATCGCTACCATAATAGTTCATTGCATCATCATATTCCATTCTAATAAATGGTGTTACGATATCTTGATTAAGTGTTTCTTTCCAAACACGTTTTAGTAAACCTTCTAATACTTTATAAATATCTTCTTCATCAACAAAGCTCATTTCAACGTCGATTTGAGTAAATTCTAATTGACGATCAGCTCTTAAATCTTCATCACGGAAACATTTTGCGATTTGAAAATATTTATCAAAACCTGCAACCATTAATAATTGTTTATATAATTGTGGTGATTGAGGTAGAGCATAAAATGAACCTGTGTGAACTCTTGATGGAACTAAGAAGTCACGAGCACCCTCAGGTGTTGATTTACCAAGATATGGAGTTTCAATTTCAATGAAGCCATTTTCATCAAAGTAATTTCTTACCGCAATAGTAGTTTTATGTCTTACAATTAAATTATGTTGCATTGTAGGACGTCTTAAGTCTAGATAACGATATTTCATACGGGTATCTTCAAGAGCATCAGTTTGATCTTGAATTAATAATGGCGGATTTTCAGCAGTATTAAGAATTTCTAATTCTTCTACTATAACTTCAACATCACCAGTTTCAAGATTAGGGTTTTTGCTTTCACGTTCAACAACATGACCAGTTGCTTTTAGAACATATTCATTTTTAACTTCACTTGCAAGTTGATAATTTTCATTATCTGGTTCAACCACTAATTGAATGATACCACTTCTATCACGTAAATCAATGAAAACAAGTCCGCCTAGATTACGTTTTTTACTACACCAGCCAACAAGAGTAACCTTTTCACCAACATTTTCAATTCTTAATTCATTATTATATTTAGTACGCATTTTTACCTCTCCTTTTTATATAATAAAAAATAAAGTGACTTTCTCTATTTTCAAGGACGAAGGAATTCTCCGCGGTACCACCTTGATTTAGACAAGCCACACTTTAAATGCTTAACGCGCAATTTCGTTTTTCTCCCAATTTGTCAGATTGATCATTGAAAAAATTATTTTAAGATACATATATTATACTCATAATGGTATTATTTTCAACCAATTAGTTAGTTTTATTTTTAGAATTACGATTTTCTACCCAAGATTTTGAAAACTTATCAAAGTTTTTATGGTTATCTCCATTATTAGCATTTTCCGTTTTAATACCACGCTTTAATAAATTTGATCCTACTTCTTTATTGATTAACGTAATTAAGTTATCTATTTGATAATCCTTTTGTTCTGCATCAAGTGAATCAAAAATTGACATTTGTTTTATTTCATCTTCAGATTCAATTACATGGCTTGCGGCAACACCAATTAGTCTCAACGGTACACTTGTATCGTAGAAATCATCAAATAATGATTCTAATACTTTATAAACTCTTCGACTATCAGATGTAGGATTTTTTAAAGTTATACTTTTACTAGCAACCTTAAAAGTGCTATATTTTAACTGTAATCGAAAGTTGTATGCTTTCAAGTTTTGTTTTTCCATTCTATTACACATAGTATTAGTTAATACTTTTAAAAGCAGTTTCATATTGGTAATTGAGTATTCATCGCGTTCAAAAGTTTGTGAATTACTAATTGACGATACATCATTAAAAACATTGACATCCACTTCGTTACTACCATTACCATTTGCATGATTTACCAAACTTGTAGCGTTGACATCCCCGATTATTTCCTTTAATAATTCAAAATTTTGAAAGTTTGCTAGTTCACCTATTGTCTTTATGCCAAGTGCATCTAACAATTCTTTTGTTTTTTTGCCAACACCAATCATATCACCAACTGGAAGTGGCCACAATTTTTCAGGAACTTCTCTTTTTCTAAGTACTGTGATTCCTAAGGGTTTTTTCATATCTGATGCCATCTTGGCTAAAAACTTATTAGGAGCAATTCCAATACTACATGGTAAATGTAATTGTTGTAATAAATCTTTTTGAATTTTTTCCGCAAGCATAATGGCATTGCTTGGTTCACAAACATCAGTAATATCTAAATATCCCTCATCAATACTAGCGGGTTCAACAAGGGGAGTAATCTTTAAAAAATATTCAAAAAAGCGTCTTGAATATTCACTATAAAGTGACATACTAGATTCAACTAGTATTAAATCAGGACATTTACGAAGTGCTTCACTAACAGGCATTGCGGCTCTTACGCCACAAGCTCTTGCTTCGTAACTTGCGGCAGTAATTATTCCTTTTCTATCCATTCGATTCGGTCCTACTGCTACTTTTTTACCCGCCAAATCCGGATTTTCTGCTATTTCGCAACTTACAAAAAAGCAATTCATGTCAATATGAAAGATAATTCGATTTTTTTTAATGCTATCACTTCCCTTTTTTAAAAAAATGTGATATAATATGCCTAGAGAAAATAAATGAGGTGAATAATTCATGAGCAAAAATGTAAAAAACAACACTGAAGAAAAGAACGAAAAAAAAGGAATCATAAAAAAGAATCAAAAACCAAATGGTAAATCTGAATACTACATTACAACTGCCCCTCAAAAAACAGTAGGTGGTAAAATTGTTATTTGGATTTTAGTTGCTTTAATGGCTCTTGCTTCAGTTGGTAGTTTAATAATTGCCCTAATTGAACTAGGCAAATAATTTGATTTAATTATACCATATTATTTGTATTTTGGTCTTATTATCGCTCTATTTAAAGACCATCAAAAATGAATAAAAGCTCATATCTTAGATATGAGCCATTTTTTGTTTACGCAACATAACGCATTTTCTTTTGCTTCTTTTGTTCTAATCTTAGTCTATCCGCAATCATTGCAATAAACTCTGAATTAGTTGGTTTAGATTTGTTATAGCTGATAGTGTAACTAAAAATATCACTAATAGCATCAACATTACCTCTAACCCAAGCAATTTCGATTGCATGTCTAATTGCACGTTCAACTCTTGATGAGGTTGTTCCAAATGTTGAAGCAATTTCAGGATACAATACTTTTGTAATAGAACCTAGTATTTCAACATTAGCATAAACCATATTTATTGCCTCACGCAAATACATGTAACCTTTAATATGAGCAGGTACACCTACTTCGTGTAATATTGTTGTTATTTCTGTATCTAAATCGTTATCAAATTGAGTATTTTGATCGGTTTGATTTTCGCTTGCAACTCCCAAAATTAATTGAATTAATTGTTTATTATTAACTGGTTTCATAGTAACATAGTCAACATTTAATTGGTTCAATTTATTGTTAATGAAATTACTCATAAATTGAGTCATAACAATTATATGTTTTGGAACATGGTAATATTCACTACCTCTTCTAATGTTTTCAATAACATTAATGCCATCAACACCATCTAAGAACATATCAACGATTAAAACGTCAAGTTGTGTAACCTTTAGCGTGTTATACAAACTAACATCGTTACTGTAAGCTCCAATCAAATTTATCTCTTCACAATTTTTTAAATAATTACTTACGCCGTTCTGGTTATCATCATTTTTTTCCAAAACAACTATTTTTAATTTCTGCATATTTTTTACCCCCCTTTTAATTTTCAATGCAATAATATTTTACCAAATTTGACTAATTTATGCAAATAAAATAATAAGTTGGGAGGGAGGTTTTTAGAACTTTTCTACCATATCCTTAAAAAAAGGCACTAATTTTGTTAATTTACCACATATTTAGATTGCTTTTGTCGAATTATAGTATTTATTGACGATTTAATCTATTTGCTTCATCTACCATCCACTCAATGTGCATAGCATAACCATAAATGGGATTTTCCACTGTTACATGCGATACTGCGCCAATTATTTTGCCATCTTGCACAATAGGACTACCACTCATTCCTTGTACAATACCACCCGTTTTTGCAATCAAATTACTATCAGTTACTTTGAATTTTATCCCTTTTACACCTTTTCTACTTTGTCTTTTGATATCAATAATTTCAATGTTATATTCATTAACTGTTTGACCATCTACTACCGTATAAATTTTAGCAGGACCATTTTTAACATCTTTTTGACTAGCCACTTCGACTAATTTATTATTTTTCGATATGTTTTCTAATTTTCCGTATAATCCCGTCACATCATTTTCATAAATGGTACCAATTATTCCTCTTTCAAGTGATGCTCTTTTTTCACCAGCTATACCTGGTTCAGATTTTTTGATGTTTCTTACACTAGATTTATATAAATCGCCACTTGCTACAGATAATAATACTTGATTGTCATAAACGCCATGACCAAGTGAAGCAAATTGATTATTTTCTGTTATAAATGTCAGCGTACCAATACCAAGTATTTGATCTCTTATGTATAAACCAATTGATTTTTCATTTGTACTATTTTTTATGATTTCAATATTAGTATTAAAACTTGTGTTGCCTCTTTTTATTTGAAGGTTTGCAATATCTTGATTTGATTGGTTTAAGTAATTAATTAATTGTTTGTTAGTATCAACTTTTATGCCATTTATTTTTTCTATTGTATCACCAACATTGATATTTGAATTTTGCCATGGTGAAACTTTACCTCTCTTGGTTTGTACTTCATATTTACCTACAACATATACGCCAGTATTCATTTTAAGGCCAATTGAATCTCCACCAAGATATACGTATTGTTTGGAACTTGCTTGGACTCTAAATAAAGAAATTGTTACTAATAGCATAATAAAAATAGTGAGAGTTTTTAAAATTTTTTTCATTTAATTCCTCCTTTCCTTATTATTATTTACAAGTAAAATAAAATAAAAAGTGTTTTTAAATGGGGTTAAAAACACTTTTTTCTATTTATTCATTATTTAACATTGATATAGCAAGTTCTTTGCTTTTGCCACTAAAATCATTAGGTGATATCATCTTTGCTAGCATATCGACACGTTCATCATAATTTAATTCAACAACTGAGGTAGAAGTAATGTCATTTTCTACCTTTTTAGTAATAAATAATTGATGATTTGCTTTACTAGCAACTATTGGTAAATGAGTTATAGCGAGAACTTGGGTAAATTTAGAAATTTCTTTTAATTTTTTAGCTACTTCTAATGCTACTTCACCACTAACACCACTATCGATTTCATCAAATATCATTGTTGCAAGTTGCATATTAGACATCATATGAGTTTTGATTGCTAACATCACTCTTGACATTTCACCACCAGATGCTACCTTTGACAACTCCTTCAAAGGTTCTCCAGGGTTAAACGAAATTAAAATTTCAACATCGTCACAGCCATTTTTCATAAATGCATTTGATGCCATTTTTAAATTATCTAAGCGATTACTAAATCTAATTTCCAATTTAACTTTATCTAGCATTAAATCTTTCAAAGATTCTTTGATACTCTCAGTTAATTTTTTAGCATTTCCTTTTCGTTTTAATGTAAGTTTTTGGGCAATTTCTTTGGTTTTATCAAATAATTCCTTGCATTCTTTTTCTAAATTTGCTAATAAATAATCTTGATCATCTAAAACATTTAGTTTCTTTTCAAGTTCATTTCGATATGCAATTAACTCAGGAACTGATTTTTTATATTTTCGCATTAAATCGTGTAAATAATTTATTCTTTCGTTAACTTCATTAAAATGATCTTCATCAAAGTCAAAATGTTCTAAATATCTACTTAGTTCATTTTCTAAATCTACTATATCATAATAATTATTACGAAGTGTTTCTGCTTGATTATGAAATTTTGAATCAAGGTTTGCTGTTTTATTCAAGTTTTCTAAAATTTCATATAAGTTATCAGTAATATTATTGTTATAAAATAGTTGATTTATTTGCGACAAATTTTTGAAAATTTGTTCATAATTATTTAATGAGTTTAATTCTTCTTCTAAATCTTCTAATTCATTATCTTTTAAATCTGCTTGTTGTAGAACTTCTAGCTGATATTTTAAATAATCAACTTCTTTTTGAAATTCATTAACATTTTGCGAGATTTTTTCAAATTCTTGATGCTTTTGAATAAATTGATTACGACTTTCTTGATATTCTTTAAGAATTACTCTTGAGTCTTTATCATCAATAAAATTTAAATAGTTTTTAGGATCAAATAGTTTTTTGGTATCGTTTTGCGTATGAATATCGGCTAATGTTTCCGCAATTCTTTCAAGTTCAGAGTTACTAATGGTAAAGCCATTAATTCTAACGGTACTTTTTCCATTAATGTTTATTTCTTTTTTTATGATTAAGTCTTCTTCTAAATCGTCATTTAAGCCCAATTCTTCTAGTATTTCAAGCGTTTTAGACCCAATGTTAGTAAATACACCCTCGATGATTGCCTTTGTACAACCATTTCTAACCATACTAGTTGATGCACGATCACCAAGAAGTAAACCGATTGCATCGATTAATAATGATTTACCAGCACCAGTTTCGCCTGTGATTGCGGTAAAACCTTCTTTAAAATCAATACTTATGTTATCAATTATGGCAAAATTTTTAACTGTTAAACTTTCTAACATCTTCTTCACCTATAACTTTCTTTAAATCATTAATTGAAATGCCGTATTTTTCCATTAACTCACTTCTACTACCAGTTTCTAAATAAGTATCTGGTAAATTTAACATCTTAACATTTATTTTTAAATTATTCTTTATTGAATGTAAGATTATACGATTAGCTAGTGACCCCTCAGAAATAACTTCTTCATAAACATACAAGGTTGATCCATCATTTGCTAGTTTTTCTAACAATTGATTATCAAGAGGGTTTATGATAATGGCATTTATTAAACCGATATTTAAGTTTTCGTTTTTTATTAGTTCCTTTACTTCATTTACTAATCTACCATATGTAATAATATAATTATTGCTTTCTTTTACAATTTGCCAATTTGGTGTAAATTTTTCAATTGTATAATTAGAATCAATATTTTGTTTTGGATATCTAATAACAACTGGGCCATTTAAATCATTTATCGCATAGTTTAAACAAGTAATTAACTCTGTCGCATTAGATGGACTAAATATTGTTATACCTGGGATTGAAGCAAGATATGCCAGATCAAAAATCCCTTGATGGGTATCGCCATCACTTTCAACAATTCCAGCTCTATCTAAGCATATTACAACATGTTGTTTACTACGCCCAATATCATGTAATAATTCATCATATGACCTTTGTAAAAAAGTTGAATAGATAAATAAGATAGGAATAAGCCCGGCATGTGCCATTGAAGAAGCCATTAGTGTAGCATTCTCTTCCGCAAGTCCAACATCAATAAATTGTTCGGGATGGGCTTTTGCAAACTCGGTTAAGCCACTTCCAAGTGACATAGCCGGAGTAATTACTCTAATTAATTCTTTATTTTCAGCAGTATTGACATAATCAATCAAATAATCACCAATTATATTGCCATATGGTTTACCAATTGGCTTAGCAATTGCCTCACCTGTTTGGATATCAAAAGGACTAACACCATGCCATTTTCCTATCTTATCGTTTTCTGCCAATTCATAACCCTTACCTTTTTGGGTCATTACGTGTAAAACAACAGATTCTTTACAATTTTTGGCATAAGTTAAGTATTTAATTAATTCCTTAAAATTATGTCCATCAATTTTTTCAAAATATTGAAATCCTAAAGAGTTGAAAATACTAATATCATAAAAGGTTGATTTTAAGGCCTTTTTAATTTTTAAAGGTATTATTTTTCTCAAACGTTTAAACTGTCCTTTAGTTCTAATATTATTATAACTTCTAGCAAGTGAACCTACATTTTTAGATATTCCCATTGCATTGTCGTTAATAATGATAATCATTTTTTGATCCTTGTGATCACCTAAATAGTTTAATGCTTCAAAAGACAAACCATTAGCAATTGAGGCATCCCCAACAATTGCGACCACCTCGCCAATTTTTTCAGGAAAGTTTTTACGAGCTTCAAGATAACCAAGACCAGCTGAGATAGCTGTTGAGCTATGTCCAGCTTCAAAGGCATCATGATCGCTTTCATCATATTTTGTAAATCCACTAATTCCTTCAAACTTTCTTAATTGACTAAAATCTTTATATCTACCTGTTAATAATTTATGAGCATAAGTTTGATGAGAAACGTCAAAAATCAACTTATCTTTAGGGCTATCAAATACTTTATGTAAAGCTATTGTTAATTCAACAACCCCTAAATTAGAAGCTAAATGTCCACCATTTTTACTAACAGTTGTAATTATTTCTTGTCGGACTTCTTTTGCAAGGAGTTCTAGTTGCTCAAAGTTCATTTGTTTCAATTGTTCTAAAGTTATTTCTTCAAGCATTAAACTCGCTCCCTTTCTTTGATTATTTATTAAAAGTTAGATTCTCCGTTTTCATCTACTTTTTTTACAATTACTTGTTTAGCTTCATCTAAACGTTTTTTGCATTCAAGACTTAGGTTTATCCCTTCTTGATATTTCTTTACTGATTCTTCTAATGAAAGTTTGCCACTTTCTAAACTTTCTACCGTTTGTTGTAATTTATTTAATAATTCTTCAAATGTTAAATTTTCCATTTTATTTTTCCTCTTTGACAATTTTATTAATATTGGCTAATGTATACCCATTATATAATTTAATTTTTACATCATCATCGACATTTAATTCATCAATTGATGAAATAATATTTTCATCTTTATAGACGATACTATAACCCTTTTTCATAATACTAAAAGGATTTAAAATGACAATTTTATCAATTAGCCTTAAAGTTTTAGCTTCATAATTTTGATAGTTGTTTAAATAGCTTGGTAATAAGCGTTTTTCTATTACATTATATTCTTTTTCACATTTTTCAATGTTTTTTAGTATTAATTCTTCTTTTACTCTACAAGCTATACCATTATATAAATTATTATTTATTTCAAAACTATATTCGCCCGCTTTTTTTAATCGCTTTTCAAGTTGTTCAAGATTATCTTCTAATCTTTTTACAAAACGATCTGGGGCAAATTGTGATAATCTAGCATCTAGGTTTAAACATTTTTGGAGTTTTTCATCTAAAACATTATTAAAATTGACAAGCATATATGAGGTTGATAATTTCTTCCAATTGTTATATGCAAGTGTTAATTTAGATTTTATATCGGCACTCAAACGCTTTGAATAATTTACTAAAATGTTTAATACATCATTTTTATCTTTAGTAAGCTTCATAGCAGCTCCCGTTGGAGTAGGAGCACGATATGATGCAACAAAATCACAAATAGTGTAGTCTCCTTCATGACCTACAGCACTAATAGTAGGAATTTTAGAAACAAACAATAATCTTGCTAACTTTTCATCATTAAAACAAGACAAATCTTCAAAACTTCCTCCACCTCTACCAATTATAATTACATCAGCATCATTATCTTTATATACTAAATTAAGTGCTCTAATCAAATCGGCAGGTGCATTAAGGCCTTGTACTAATGCAGGATATAATTTTATCGTTGCTAGTGGTAGCCTTCTATTAAAAGTTGAAATAATATCATTTATTGCTTCACCGGTTGCGGCAGTTATTACAGCAACTTTTTCAGGATATTCAGGAATAGGCAATTTCTTACTTTCATCAAATAAGCCTTCTTTTTGAAGTTTTTCTTTTAAGTCTAAAAATTGTTGATATAATAGCCCAATACCTGCTTGAGCCATTTTTCTAACTCTAATGGCATAGGTACCCTTTTTTATGTATACTTTTATTTCACCACATACTTGTACTTTCATTCCATCAACGGGTTTAAATTTTATGGCAATATTATCAGGATAAAAAAACATTGCTGATATTTCTGATTCAGAATCTTTCAAAGAAAAATAGCAATGTTTACCTGAATATTTGAAATTAGAAATTTCCCCTTGAAGATATACTTCTTTTAAAGAATCATCACTATCAAATCGATAAGAAATATACTTATTTATATCGGAAACTGTTAGAAATCTAATATCAGTTTGAGACATTGTTTGCAACACTTTCTAATACTCTATTATTAAATTTTACTTGTAAATCATCATCAAGATTGCTATATTCTCTAGTTATCAAAAGTGCTTCATTTATGGCAACATTTTTGGCTAAATCAGTATATTTCATTTCATATGTAGCAAGTCTAATTATTGCACGATCTACATAAGACAATCTATCTATTGTATATTTTACGAGTGACTTTGATATTATTTCGTCAATTTCACTTAAATTCTTTAATGTATTTTCAATTAAACTACGACTGAAATCATAATCGATGTCAACCTGATATTCATACTCTTTTTCTACGCTTTGAATAGTATCAATACAATTTATAGCATCTTCACCCTCTAATTTGCTTACATCAATATTATACAAAGTAAGTACTGCTAATATGCGAGCATTATGTCTTCTCATATCCTTCCTCCTATTTTATTACTACTATAAATGGCACTACTGCGACATTGTTAACGATAAAGTTATTATCAAATATAAAGGATTCTTCCGCATATGTAATTTTACGAATTGGGAAAATTGTTTTTTCTGCCAAAGTATCTGTTTCATCTGCAACTTCTTTTAAAACTGGTTTTATGGTAATTTCATTTTTTTCAAACACATATTCACATTCAACTAATTGATTATTTTTATCGTAAAACTTTAAGCCTTTTATTTTCGCAGTTTCAAGATTTGCAAAATTCAATTCAATATCAAAAATAAGTTTAATGCTTATGATATTTTTATCTTCATCTAGTTTTCTAATAACATTTTTAACTGTTGGTACAATTACTTTATTTTTATCAATTAATTCAATCCTTTTTGCTAGTGTCGGTAAATCATATCCTCTTATTTCGTAATTAACAAGATCTTCTTCATTAACCTCAGTTGAATCTACAAATTTTTCTTGTAAAGTATCGTATACAATGTTTAAGTCATATGTTGGTATGACTTTGCATTGGGCAAAATAGTTACAAATGCTTGTTTGAAAGCCTCTTAATAAATTAACATCTTCGTTAAAACTACTACCTTCTTGAATAATGTAAAAATTGTTTGTTGTTTTAAATTTTTCTTCAAATTGTGACATAATGGTAAATAACATTTGACCATATAATTTTTTATACTCATTGTCAGTATCTTCTATATAGTCACCACTACCTTGATTCCAAACAAGATTTTTAAATGCCATATTCTTAATTTTTTCGTAATTATTAATCGCATAATATGACATATCATTTTCAGTAAGATTTTGAACATTATCTTTATATAAACCATTTTTTTCTAAATAGGCTTTTACTTGTGGTCTAGATTCTATTAATTTACTGTCAAGCCACTGGTAGGCTTTTGTTGCCTTTTTGACTGTTGCGTCAACAATTGAGATAGGCACCGATGTTGAATTTGCTAATTCATTTAATAGAAACATTGCAAAAGTTTGATTATCGTTTGAAAATTTTTGCCAAGTTCCATCTTTATAAATCATATAGTTTTCATTATCAAAGATATTTTCTGCTATTTTTATTCCTCTTTGTTCTTCTAATTCATCACCAATTAATAACCAACTTTCACCAAATCTAATGTTTTCAAATTGTTTAACATATTCATCTTTGGCAGTTGAGATAACTAATTGATATTTTTTACTAGATGGTCTTGGTGTATCATCAATTATTATTTTCCATTTTCCCATCTCATTAGCAGTAACATATTTTTCTTCTATTACATTACCTTTATTATTCTTGAATTTGCATACCATTACAACCCCTGGTTCACAATCGCCAGAAATTTCAAGTGGTGAATCAGCTTGGTATATTCCATTATCTGATATGTAATCGATAACTGTAAAATCTTTTGTAGGTTTGGTTCCAATAGGAATCTCTCGATGCTTAGTGCAACTCGTAAAAATACCAAAGCTTAATAAAATTGCAATGATTAAAAATATTTTCTTCACTTTCACCACTCCTTTTGATTAATTATACAATATTTACCTAAAAAAAGCAAATCAACAATCTTATTACTTTTCAGATTCATGTTAAAAATTATTTAATAAATAAAAAAAATCTAAAAGAACTCTAATTTTTAAAATTCTTTTAGATTTTAATTTATCAATTATTTCCTATTCATTTTCTTTTCTCAATTGATATTTTTCATAGTCTTCGTCATTAATATCAGCCCTAAACATTTCTTGATCACGGAAAAAATATTCATCATTTTCAATGACCGTTGCATTAATCAGTTTTTTTCTTTTTTTCATATTGTACCTCCTGTTTATAGTTTAAACAGTTTAAACAATGTGATAACTTATTTTAGAAGCCAATCTTTTCCCTTTAATGTTTCTGGTTCATATCGTGATAAATCGTTATAATCTTGTTGTCTAAGTGCTTCAAAAATTGCTACTGCCGCAACATTACTAACATTTAAAGAACGAATTTTATCATTTATTGGAAGTCTTATACAATCATCTAAATGTTCTCTCAATATTTCTTTTGGTATACCTGTAGATTCTTTACCAATAATAAAATAGTAAGTTTCATTGGGATCATTTAATTTTAATTCATGTGGTGTATGTAAGCCATATCTTGTGAAAAAATACATTTTTCCTTGATTTTTACTTAAAAAGTCTTGCCAATTTTCATACACAATATAATTGACATTTGCAAGATAATTCACAGCCGATCTTTTAATACTTGCTTCGTCTAATTTAAAGCCCAAAGGTTTAATTAAATGTAACATCGTATCAGTTCCTGCACATGTTCTCATAATGTTTCCGGTATTTTGAGGAATTTCTGGTTCGTATAGTACAATATTATTTTTTGCCATTTTTATATTAATATAAACGTAATTTGTTTATTCCTTTCTTAGTTATTATATCACTTATGAAGTTTTTAATAAAACATTTTACCCTTTTTAAATGCTTTTTTTTAGCAATTGTGGTAAAATTATACTTGAGGTGATTTTATGAAACCATTAGCATATTTAATGAGACCAAAAAGTTTTGATGACATTGTTGGTCAAGATAATCTAGTTGGACCAAATGGTGTAATACGTAAAATGGTTGATAATAATCATTTATTTTCTTTTATCCTTTATGGAAATCCTGGCTGTGGCAAAACTACTATTGCGCTTGCTACTTGTGAGGTTGCAAAAGTTAAATACTTTAAATTTAATGCCTCGACTGATAGTAAAGATATTTTAAAACAAATTATTAATGAAGCACGTTTTTGCGATACTTGTATAGTAATTGTCGATGAAATACATCGCATGAAAAAAGATATTCAAGACTATTTATTGCCATTTGTTGAAGACGGAACATTAATTATGATTGGTTTAACAACGGTTAATCCCTACCATTCCGTTAATCCCGCAATTAGAAGCAGATGCCACATTTATCGCATTAATGATTTAGATAAAAAAGCCATGAATGATGTTTTAAATCGTGCCATTAAATTTATTGACAAACCCGTAACAATTGATGATGATGCAAGAAACTACATTATTGATACTTCAAATTTAGAAATTAGAACTCTTATTAATAATTTTGAAACAATTTTTTATGCAAGTGATGGACATATTACTTTAGAACTTGCGCAAAATTGCATTCAAAAAGCTAACATATCAATAGATGCTGATGGCGATAGCTATTATGATACTTTAAGTGGTTTACAAAAATCAATTAGAGGTAGTGATGTCGATGCTTCACTTCACTATTTAGCTAAACTTTTAGCAGCCAATGATTTAGAGAGTCTATCAAGAAGACTACTTGCCATTGCTTATGAAGATATCGCTTTGGCAAATCCAACAATTGGTCCAAGAGTAAAAGCTGCCGTTGATGCCGCAAGAGAACTTGGTAATCCCGAAGCTCGTCTTCCACTTTCCGTTATTGTAATTGAAATGGCCCTTTCTCAAAAATCTAATTCCGCTTGTCTTGCGATAGACGAAGCAATTAAAGATATTGAAGATGGAAAAAGTGGTTCTCTTCCTTTAAATCTTAAAAACACATATTCATTTAACCCGGATCAACAACCATATTTGTATCCACATAATTATCCAAATGCATGGGTATACCAACAATATATGCCAGACACTTTAAAGGATCGTAAATATTATCATCCCAAAGCTAGTTCTAAAATGGAGTTAGGTCTGAAAGAACGTTACGATTTAATTGAAAGTTATAAACAAGACGCAATAAGACAAAGCAAAAAATAGGTATTTTAATTTAATACCTATTTTTTTATGCTTTGATACTCTTTATCTTGAAGTAACAATATTGTCATTCTGATTATAATATTCTTATAAGCTAAATAGCCTTCATAATCAGGATTTATTAAATCAAATCTTTGAAAGCCAATTACTTGGTTGCTATAAGATAACTTATTATCCAAAAATAATTTGTAATCAAAAAGATTTACAATTTGATTAACATAAGAGTTTTCACTAGAAACACTGAATAAATATATAAAACCATATTGATTGGTAGTCTGTAAAATATATTTTATTTTATCGACTTCCGCATCACTATTTAAAAATTTATCAATGCCATGTATAATTACTACTTCTCCAATTTCTGGATTCTTAGCTTGTGAATTGTATTTATTGATTGAAGAAAAACCGGCTTTATTAATTTTATCAATTCTTTCATTAATTATATTTATTACATGATTAATTTCTTGGGGATCAGTACTACTAGATAACTGGGTAGTATTAGTTAAATCAATAAAATAATAGTTTAAATTTTGTTTGGTATGCATCAAGCCAATAATTATTGAATCAAAGTAATGACCTATTTGTTGTTGACTTTTTCCAAATACAATTGATTTATTATTATCATATTCTAAGTTTAGAAATTGATTTCGATCATCAATACCAAAGCATACTTCTTCATCACTTGCTTTTTCAATTTCTGATACTCTTAATGGCATTTGTAAATCATTTGATACTTCTAATATTAATTCTCTTTTTATATTATCATATTTGACTAAATAATTATTAAATATTTTTCTTAAATATGGTTGAATTTTAGATATTTGAATAGTGTAGTGTGATGAAATAAAATACATTGTGGCATTTCGACATACTAAATATGATATTTGCGTATAAAAAATGTTTAATTGATTCAAAATCATTTTTAAATCATTAGCCTTCGTTTTAGCAACCTGTGATGCATTTTTATATTCTGTTTCATTATTTGTAGGATATACATGATATTTAATCTTTTTAATTTGATAAGATGAATCATATGAATCAATTGTATTTTGAACAAAATTAGAGGCTTTCTTAACCTTTTTGAAGATTTTTTTAAAGAAACCAAATACCATTTTAACAAAATCTTTTATTGTCTTTTTAGTAATAAAAACCGTTCCAATAAAACAAAGAATAATACTTAATAATATTACCCCTACTTCTGAAAACAAGAAATAAAACAAATAAAAAATTAAAGCACCAATTATTCCTCCGCCAACGATTGCGGAAGGCTGATTAGTTTTAAAATAATTAAAATATAAACTTAATGTCAATTTCAAATAATTTTGGCTATAATTTCTAACATATTTGTGCATCGTAAAGTGTGATAACAATATTAAAGCTAAGATTATTAGAAATATTCCTAAATACCTAATATTACTAATTTTTAGTTTTTGATGAATTAGTATACATCTAATTGAATATGCCATAGTCAAAAGTACTATTAAAAAATACCAATCACCAAATAATACTTTAACCGTTAACATTAAATATTTTCCAACAACTCCTAATTTTGCAATTGTGAAAATTGTTAATACAAATAGTATTATACCTAATATTTCATAATGAAATATGCGTTCATTCTTTTTTGTTTCTACTGCCTGAAATTTTTCTTTTGCCATATTTAGTACCTCTGTACTATTAAACCACATATTAAACAAATATTTTGTTGAAAAAAAAAGAAAAACACTCGAAAGAGTGTTTTTACTATTTTTTTGTTTTTTCTTTGTGTAGCGTTGTTTTCTTGCAACGAGGGCAATACTTTTTTTGTTCTAAACGATCTGGAGTATTACGTTTATTTTTTTCGGTTAAATAGTTTTCTTCGCCACATACAGTACACTTTAAAATAAAATTAATGCGCATTTCTAAATTCCTCCCGATAAATCACAATTATTATACTATAAATTGATTTATTTATCAAGAAAAAAGCCATATTATTTTAAAATAATCCTTTTTTTTCAGTAATTGAAACTACTTCATATCCAGCATCAGTTACTGCTTGTTTTAATATTTCATCACTTACTTCAGTGTTAACAACAGCACATTTTTTTGCTAGATTTACTTTAGCTTTTTTTACACCTTCAAGAGCATTTAAACTACCTTCTACTTTTGAAGCGCAATGTTCACATTTCATATTGTTAATTACGATTATTTTTTTCATTTTACTTACTCCTTATCTACTTTAAATCTTTGGATTCTTAAAGCATTTAATACAACACAAATTGAACTTAAACTCATGGCTAGTGCGCAAAGCATTGGGTTAAGGACAATATTGAATGGATAATATAGAATTCCCCCCGCAATCGGTATGAATAAAATATTATAAAAGAATGCCCAGAATAAATTCATTTTAATATTATTAACTACTTTTCTACTTAAATTGATTGCAACAATCAATGATTTAAGATTATCTTTCATTAAGACAATATCTGATGATTCTATAGCAATATCTGTTCCGCTACCAATTGAAATGCCAACATCAGCACTAACTAATGCTACCGAATCGTTGATACCATCACCTACCATTGCGACAACCCGATTTGCTTGTTTTAATTCATTGATTTTGTTAGCTTTTTGATCAGGCATTACATCCGCAATTACTTCTTTAATACCACAATCTTTTGCAACTGCGATTGCGGCATTATGATTATCACCAGTTAACATTACTGGAGTTATTTTCTTAGAATCTAAATATGCTATTACATCTTTTACTTCTTCTTTTATTTCATCTCTTATGGCAATAATTCCATATACTTTTTCATCATCAAAAATATAAGTTATGGTTTTACCTTCATTTTGAAGTTTTGTAACAATGTTTTGATCAACACTATGTTTTAGTAATTTGTGATTAGCACAATAATATGTTTTATCATTATAAGTTGCTTTTACACCCATACCAGGTAAGTTTTCAAAGTTAGTTACTTTTACTAATTGGACATTATTCTTTCTAGCATATTCACAGATACTTTTACTAAGTGGATGTTCTGAACCACTTTCAATCGCATTGGCAATAGCTAATAATTCATCAGTTGTGCCATTTAAAGTTATTACATCAGTAACAACTGGTTTTCCTTTAGTTAGGGTACCAGTTTTATCGAAAACAATAGTATCAACATGACACATTTTTTCTAAGCTTTCACCTGATTTAATCAAGAAGCCACACTTAACGGCTTTATAAGTTCCTGCCATTATAGCAACAGGGGTAGCAAGTCCTAATGCACATGGGCAAGAAATGACTAACACCGAAATTGCTCTTGCAAGACTAAATTCAAAATTCTTTGTGATTAATATCCATATTATAAATGCTAATAAAGCAATTGACATAACAATTGGAACAAACACTAAACTAATTTTGTCCGCAAGCTTTGCCATTGGTGCTTTAGAATTACTAGCAACTTCTACTAAATCAATGATTTTTTGGAGGGTTGAATCAAAACTTTCACAAGTTGCCATCATTTGGAAATTACCATTAAGATTAGTTGTTCCACCCTTAACGTTTGAATCCTTTTCAACTAAAACTGGATTAGATTCACCTGTTAAGCTAGCTTCATCAACTTCACTGATTCCTTCAATTACAACACCATCAATTGGTATTTGTTCACCTGGCTTTACAATTAGTTTATCTCCAACTTTTATATCATCTACACTTATATCGATTACTTCATTATCTTTTAGTAAATGGGCTTTTTTAGGCGCCAAATCAAGTAATTGTGATATAGCTTTAGTTGTTTTACCTTTTGCTTTATTTTCAATAAATTTTCCAAAAGATACTAAAGCTAGTATCATACCAGCTGATTCAAAGTATAATTCATGTTTATAATTTGTAATAAGTTCATCGTTACCAGTATTTATACCAATAAAAATCATTACTATAGCAAATATACCATATAAAAGACTTGCGGAAGAACCTATTGCAATAAGTGAATCCATATTAGGTGATAATTTAAATAAACGTTTAAAACCATTTTTATAATAATGGAAATTCAAACATATAATTGGAATTACTAACGCTAATTGTACTAAGCCATTTAAATAAGCATATTTATTCATATGGAAAATATGAGGTAATGGTAATCCTACCATATGTCCCATTGAAAAATACATAAGTATTAGCATTAATACCCACGAAATTATCAATTTAATTAATTCACTTTTTGTTTTTTTGTCATTTTCTTCGTTAATATTACGATTTCTTTCATAAATTTTGGCTGTATATCCGCCGCTTTCAACTGCATTTATAATATCATTTTCGTTAACTTGTGTTTCATCATATTCAACTACCATAGTTTGAGCCATTAAGCTTACTTCTACTTTTTTTACTCCAACTAATTTACTTACATCATGTTCGACATGAGCACTGCAGCTAGCACAAGACATACCCAAAACAGTAAATTTTTTTCTAACCATACGTACTCCTTTTTACATTTTATGCTTTTATATTATCTGAAAAAAATTTGTTATTATGTACTCTATAGTGCATTTTTGTATATCATTTCGATATCACTTGAATCTAGTTTAATAAAACTAGGAATATTTGTTGATTTCTTTATTAATTCATCTACTGCCTTTTCATCAATTTTTATGTCTTTGAATCTTGTTGGCATACCTAATTCTTTATAGAAACTTTCTAATTTATTTATGGCAACCATTATTGTTTTATCATTTGTATCTTGTTTTTCTACTTTCATTACTTCTAAAGCAAATCTTAAAAATTTAGTTTCTAATTTTGGATAAACCCATTTAGCCCAAGCAGGGAATAATACCGCAAGTCCTGCCCCATGTGATACATTATCGTAAGTACCGCTTAAAACATGTTCAAGTCTATGAACGGTAAAATACATTTTAGTTCCCATTCCAGTTAAACCATTATGTGAAAAGCTTGATGCTAACATTAGTGAAGCTCTTGCCTCAAAATCATTGGGATTTTCAATTACCTTTTTACCGGCTTTTATCACTGCTTTTAACAAACCAAAAGCAATTTCATCAGTAAAGTTTATGCTATCTTCTTCAACAAAGTAACGTTCCATAGTATGCATCATAATATCAACAATACCACAAGCAGTTTGATATTTAGAAACTGTAAATGTTAAGGCTGGATTCATAATTGCAAATAAAGGTCTTACTAAATCGCTATTAAAACCATTCTTAATCATTTTTTCGCTATTAGTAATTACACAAGAATTACTAAGTTCACTACCAGCTGCGCTGATTGTTAGTATAACGCCTACTGGCAATGCTTTAACAGGTATTTTTTCATGAGTATTGAAAAGCCATGGATCGAAATCAACACAAGTTCCACAGGCTATTGCCTTACTTGAATCAATTACCGAGCCGCCACCTACTGCCAATATCATTTCAACTTTTTCGCCTTTGGCAAGTTCACAACCAGTTCTAACCATATCAATTTTAGGATTTGGCTCAACTCCCGCGAGTTCAACATATTCAATGTTATTACTTTTAAGTGAAGCTATTACTTTATCGTATAAACCTGTTTTTTTGATTGAACTTTTACCATAATGTAGCAATATTTTATGAAATCCATATTGTTTTATTATTGTCCCTACTTCGGTTTCTCGATTTAAGCCAAAATAAATCTTAGTAGGCGAGTAAAATTCAAAATTAGTCATCATTACCTCTTTCTAATTTTTTCACTACTTTATTTACTAGTGGAACAATTAAACCACCTATTGTGTTACCAATTATGACATACAATATCATTAGGAAACTTTGTAATGTAATTGTATTATCTAATGAAATATAAAACATATTAGCGATACAGTGTTCAAAGCCACAGATTATAAATCCTGCCACACACATAATTAACACAACATATTTACCAAAGTTATTATTTATAACTTTAAATCCTTCTACCGCAAAATATATTAGCATTCCACAGAAAATTCCTCTAATGATTAGTTCGTACCAATTAAGTTGCAATTTTAAATCAATCATACTAAAAACGTTATTTGGCACTAAATTCATTAATTTACAAAGGCTTGCAAAACCAAGAGCACCAAGGTAATTACCAATAATTCCCGTAATTAGTTGCAATGCGTAAAAACCAATTTCATCAGATTTGTAATCAAACAAGTAACAGATTTTACCAGTATACAAGAAGAAACCAAAATTACAAATAAGAATTAGGCCTATTGAAAAGAATAGTGCACCAAGTACAGTATTATTGGTATATTCTTTAGTTTTTAAGAATAATAAGCCACCTATTCCAATACATACCCCCGCAAGTATTCCATTTAGAAATACTATTAATATTCTATTAATTTTGCTACTAGAATGCTTCATCTTGAATTCTAACCTTTACAATAGATACGATTTCAGTAGGGAAGTCCGCAAATCCCGTACCAAGTGTCGCAGTTGGAATTGTACTTAAATTTACTACTACACCTTGACTTACTAAATCAACAGCTCTTCCAAATGCCGCATATTCGTCATCTAAGGTAGGACAATCAGCAGCACAAATAAAGAATTGTGAAGTTGCGGAATTATAATCAAATGGTAAACGTGCCATTGAAATAGTTCCAAGTAAATGCTCTAAACTATTATAGGCAAAACCATTTTGTAAGAATTCACCTTTAATTTTATCAGTTTCAGGTAATTCCTTTAAAGTATCGCCATCTATATAATATCCACCTGCTTGAATTACAAAGCCCTCAATTATACGATGGAATATAGTACCAACATAATAATCACTATTTGCTAATTTAACAAAATTAGCTACGGTTTCTGGTGCTTTATCTGGATATAATTCTAAATTAATCTTATCACCAGTTGAAAGTTCTATTTGTGCATAGATAATTTTTCCCATATCTTCTATATCTCCTCTTTTCCATTTTGCAACTAAAGTACAATCTTCAGTTATTGGGGTATTTATATCAAATAATACTTCATTTAAATACCAACCTAAAAATTTATAACCATTTTTTACAGGTTCTTCTATCTCAAGAAGTTTTTTACCAACAAGTATTTTTTTACTCTCTATATAATTTCCACCATCGGTATCAAATGTTACAGTAACTATTTTGTTTTTATCATTATTTGTTTTTTTACACGATGTAGCTACAGTTAACATAAATAGTAGTGTTATTATTGAAATAATTTTGAAAATCTTTATCGTTTTATTCATCCTCAAAAAGCCCTTTCTATCATTATTCTACCAAAAAAGTAACAAATTGTAAAATAACTAGCAAATAAAAGCCTTTACTTTTACTATTTTTAGAATACAAAAAAACTAGTTTTTTGAAAACTAGTCCTAATTTACTCTTCTAATTACTTTTTTTACTTTACTAGAAAAATCAATATACTTTTCATAATAGGAATCAATCAATTTAGTAAAAGATAATTTAGTTTGATCTATTAGTTCTAAAAACTTTTCATCGACTTTATCTAGTTTAATAAAATACAAGTATTTAAATACCTTAGTTGTGTTAGCATCATAATCAATTGGATATTTAATCATACAAGAGTTACAAATTATACCACCTAAACTTAATGAAAACCCACAGTCATCACTACTATTATGGCAAATCACGCAACTATTCAAAATAGGAGCAATACCAATTAAATATAATAGTTTTATTTCAAATAAATATAAAACAACGATAGGATATTTGGTTTGATCTAAGAGGGTAAGTATTTTATTAACAAATTCATACATTTGCAATTTATCATCAATGCTATCTGTAAATGCTAATATTTTTTCGACTATCGCTAAATAGATTAAACTTTTATTTTGATCTAATTTTAGATTAATAAAATTATTTGTAATATATCCTTCGGTGAAAGTAGCTAATGTACTAATTGTTCTAACGTATTCTACTTCTACTGGTATAATAGTAAACTTTTTATTTTTACTATTAATTTTATTTGCACCTCTTAAAATTGCATTTTCTAAACCATCTTCCGTTAGAATTGTTAATAATCTGGCATTTTCTTTATAGTCTTTAGATGTAAGAATGATCCCCTTTTTCTTTGTTAGTTCTTTCATTTTTTTCTTCTTCCCTAGCTTTTCGATAATTTAAATAATCATCAATTTTGCCTGTAGTTGTAAAATGTTCAAACAATTTGTTTGCTTTTTTAGTTGTCATTTTATCCCTCCTTTATAAATAGGATGGAATAAAAATATTAGTTTTATACTTGTTTAAAATTAACAGTTTTTAGAAATCATCGTTATTATAACCAAATTCTTTTAATTGATATTTTTTGTTACGCCAATTATCTTCTACTTTTACAAATAGTTCAAGATATACTGGTAATCCCAAGAAATTCTTAATATCTTTTCTTGCTTCAGTACCAATTTTTTTAATCATTGCACCTTTAGCACCAATAATTATTTTTTTCTGAGATAATCTTTCAACTACGATTGTTGCATGAATATCAATTATTTTATCCGATTCTTTAAAGCGATCAATTGTTACCGCAACGCTATGTGGAATTTCTTCACTTGTATTTAATAATACTTTTTCTCTAATTAATTCACAAACAACAAAACGTTCAGGTTGATCAATCAATTGATCTTCAGGATAATACATTGGTCCATATTCTAGATTGCTAACTACCATTTCTAATAGTTTGTCGACATTAAAACCTTCGGTTGCGCTGATTGTAATACCGCCAATAAAATTGCCATATTCTTTATATGTTTCAATATTTTCAACTATTTTATTGGTATCTTGTTCTTTATCAACTTTATTTGCGACAAGAATTGTTGGAACTTTCGATTCCCTAAGAGCATCAATGATAAAGCGGTCACCTGTACCTAGTGGAACATTGACATCAATTAAATACAATATCAAATCAATGCCTGTTATACTTTTCAATGCAAAATCATTCATGATATTTCCTAGTTCATTGTGAGCTTTGTGAATACCTGGAGTATCAATAAAAATAATTTGTTCATTGTCGGTGGTATAAATACCTTGTATACGATTTCTCGTAGTTTGAGCTTTAGGTGTTACTATTGCAATTTTCTCTTTTAAAATGGCATTTAATAGTGTACTTTTACCAACATTAGGTCTACCAATAATGCTGACAAAACCTGATTTAAAATTCTTATTTTGCATTTAATTCGGCCTCGTCGAATACAAATGGCATTATATCTTTAACCGTAGTTTCTTTATAAGTACCATCTAATCTAAAAAGTGTAATTTTAGCATCTTGGTTCATTAATTCGACAATAACTTGGCGGCACGCTCCGCAAGGGTATAGAAACTCTTGACTTTTGCCAATTAAAACAAGTTCAACAATATCATCTTTTCTTACGCCATTTGAATAAGCTGAAAAAAGGGCACTACGCTCAGCACAATTACTTAAGCCATATGAGGCATTTTCAATATTTGCACCTAAATAATAATTATCATCTTTAGTAATTACTAATGCACCTACTGAGAAATTTGAATATTTAGCGTATGCATTATGATATGCTTTTAGTACTAGTTCATATTTTTTCCTATTTTCCATAATATCACCTATCTTAATATTTCTAATTCATTTAGTATTTCATCTTGTAGTCCAAACATCACAACTTCATCTTCTTTTTCCATATGGTCATAACCTAACAAATGTAAGATTCCGTGAGTTATCAAAAAAGCACATTCACGGTATGGACTATGACCATATTCATTTGCTTGTTCAAATACTTTTTCTACACATATAAAAATATCACCTAATTCATATGGTAATTTACGATCTGGTTCATCATCAATATATGCAAAAGATATTACATCCGTTGGACGATCTATTTTACGATATTGTAAATTTATATTATGAATTGTTTTTAAATCAACAAAGATATAACTTGCAACATGTTTATCTTCAATTTTTAGTTTTTTAGAAACTGTTGCAAGTATTGATTTTATTAATTTCTTTACATCAAAATCGAAATCTTCTGTGTTACCTGCTAAATTAAATTTAATCATCATTTTCCTCGTATTTTTCAATAATTTTAGAAACAAGTGGGTGTCGCATAACATCATACTTGCCAAATTGTACATGAGCAATTCCTGGAACATTGGTAAGTATTCTAGTTGCAACAGTTAAACCACTAGTTATATGGTTTGGCAAATCAATTTGAGTTACGTCACCAGTAATTACCATCTTTGAATTGAAGCCAAGTCTTGTAATAAACATCTTCATTTGATTGCTTGTTGTATTTTGAGCTTCATCTAGGATTATCATTGCATTATCTAAAGTTCTACCACGCATATAGGCAAGCGGAGCAATTTCAACAACACCTTTTTCAATCATTTTATCTACATTTTCTTTACCCATAAATTCATACAATGCATCATATATTGGTATTAAATATGGATCAACTTTTTCTTTTAAATCACCTGGTAAAAAGCCTAATTTTTCACCAGCTTCAACAACGGGTCTAGTGATAATTATCTTTTTTATTTGGTTTTTCTTAAGTGCGTTTACCGCATAAGCAACAGCCAAATACGTTTTTCCGGTTCCTGCACTACCAGTAACAAAAATAATACTAGCATGATCTAATGTATCAATATAATGTTTTTGTGCTAATGTTTTAGCAACTATTTTTCTACCTTCAAAAGTATTCAAAATTACTTTTTTGTTGGCGTAAAAATTTAAAATCTGTTCTTTTGTTTGTTCAGTATCATGACTATTCATAAATAAAGTAACAATATGAATTAAGTCACGGGATTCTAAATGAAAATTTTTCTTAGTTATTTCTTCAATCGTTTTAAAAATATCTTGAAGAGTTTTATATAGTTCAATATTTAGGGTTTTAACTGATTCATCAACCGTAATAGCCCCACTTCTATGATTTAATTTAACATTAGTCTCTTCAGAAATTAAATCAATATTAGCATTATTGGGTCCTAATATTTCTTTTTCAATTTCTAAATTATCAAAAGTAAATAAATTTACACTTGCCATAACATCACGCCTCTCACATATATTATATCAATTTTTTTAAAATATATAAAGTAAAACGACTAACTAGTACAATTTAAGATATTCCACAAAGCATTTTCGTAATTTGTTTCCGCATATTGTATCATTAATTTAGTTTTAATTCTACTATATAAATGAATTTTGTTTAATTGATAAATTGTCTGTACTACTTCAATACTATTATCCAAACTATATTCTATTTTTCTTGAAGCATCAAAGATAAACCATTTATTATGATAATGTGCCAAGATACTAATTAAATACTCTTTATTATCATAAAAGAGTTTTACTCCAAAGTAAACCTCTTTTTTTAATTCTTTCAATAATTTACGATACAAGCTTATGCTTTCTAAAAAATCTAATCTTTGAATATACTCCATTTGAAATGCTTCGCTAAAATGAGCAATAACAAATTCCTTTTTTTGAATGATTTTCTTAATAATACGATAATTTAATAGACTTTTTAAAAAATCAAAGAGAATTAACAATTTCTCTAGTTTAATACTATCAATGCTAATTATCATTGTTGTATCTTTAAAATAAATTATTTCTTCATTTGTGAAAATATCTTTTTTTAAGTAGTTCCATTTAAAAGGATATCTTTGACTATAATCATAACATATTTTAATAAAATTACAATCTTCATTACTTAATTCTAAAGTTTCAACTATATAATCTTTACCCTTTATAATCATAAAACCACCCCTAACAATATATGAGGCGGTTTATTTTTTAGAACTATTTAGAACATTCAATAAGAATAGGAATAATTTCTGGTTTATGATGAATTAAACGATTTATTAATTTGCCTAATTCCTCTTTTAAAGTTTCTTCAATTTTGTCCATTTCTAATTTTTTCTTAACTAAGCCATTATTAACAATTCTAGTAGCTAATTGGTTTATATCTTTTGATAATTCACTAAGCGGAACATTAATCGATAATCCTTTAGTTACGATATCTTTAGTTGAAACTACTTTGCGTAATCGAAGATTATAATTGATGGTTACAATTATTGCACCTTCTTCCGCAAGCGTTTCTCTACTTCTAATTACATCTTGATTTACATTTCCAAGTAATGATCCATCTACAAAGACATCGCCTACTGGTACACTTTCTTTTCCAACAAATTCACCATTTTCTAATAAAACTGCTTCACCATTGTCAAGTAAGAAAATATTTTCGGGTTTATATCCTGCATCTTTAGCGACCAGTGATTGTTCATACATATGACGATATTCTCCTTTTACAGGAATAATATATTTAGGTTTTAACATTGCATAAAGCAATTTCAAATCTTCTTTATCTGCATGTGAACTTCTAAGAATATCCTTATCGAAAATATGAGCATTTACATCATAGCGATACAATGTATTAAGTGAATCAATTGTTACTTTTTCAGTTCCAGGAACAGGAGGACAAACCGTAACAGTTGTATCATTGGGGCCTATCTTTATTAGTTTATCTTCACCAAGTGTCATTCTTACTAACAAACGATATGGTTCGTTACGAATTCCTGTTACAATTACTACTAAATCATTGCGATTTTCGCCAGTATCTATTCCTTCATAAGGTTTTAATGTTACAAATGAATCTTTAGGAATATCTAAATAATTTGATTTAATTGCAACATTAATTATTTTTTCACCCTTACGACCGATGATAGCAATCTTTTTGCCTTTTTCAATTGACATATTAATAATTTTTTGAATTCGATTTAAATCTGATGAATAGGCTGAAACAATAATTCTACCTTTAGCGTTAATTAGAATATTCTTGTATGCATGTTCAAACAATGAATCATTTTTGATACGATTTATTGAACCAGCACTAATACTTTCACTAAGAAGTGCTAAAACATGTTCTTTTCCTAAGTCGGTTATTTTGTCATAAGATGTTTGATATTTACCAAAAGATGTTGGGCCAAAGTTAAAATCAGTACAATATACAATTGGGCCATCTTCTGTCTTAATGGCAATAGCGACTGATTCAGGTATACTGTGAGTTGTGTTGAATATTGAAACAGTAACATCTTTAAATTTTAATTGTTTAGTATCATTAATTCTAAACAATTTATAATTTTTAATGTCCATCTTATTTTCAGATAGTAAATTTTCAATTAAACAGATTGTAAAATGAGTTCCATAAACTCTTGTTGGGATTTTTTTCAATAAATATGGTAATGCGCTAATATGATCTTCATGGCCATGGGTTATAAATATTCCCTCTATGCGGTCTTTATTTTCAATTAAGTAATTTATATTTGGTATTACTGCATCTACCCCATACATATCAATATCGGGATATTTTATACCGGCATCAAGGATAAATATGTGTTGGTTTACTTCAACAACATACATATTTTTGCCATTTTCACCAAGTCCACCAAGCGCAAAAATCTTAATTTTTGCCATTTGTATATTCCTTTCAATTTATTTTAATATTATTTCTTCGATTGATTATAACACATATTTATTGTTTTTACAAATGAATTATTATGTTTTATTTTTATTCTTGGTTATTTTCTTATAGGGAAATCGAAATAATTGTTTCAAAAAATCTTTGCCATTAAAAGGAATCAAAGGATATAAATAAGATCTACCAAAGCTTTTCAAAGTACATAAATATATAATTAAAATAATGAAGCTAACAACTAAACCATAGATGTTAAAGAAAAATATTGAAGTTATGATAAAAATTTTGGATATTTTATTAGCAAGACTTAATTCATAACTTGGCGTAATATATGAACCGATTGCGCTAATAGCACCAAGCAAAACTACTTGTTCAGATAATACCCCAATAGTAATGGCAATTTCGCCAATCACAATCCCCGCAATCAACCCCATTGAAGTAGACAAAGCACTTGGGGTGTGAATGGAGGCCATTCTTATGAATTCTACACCTAATTCCATCAAGATTATTTGTAAAAATATTGCACTTTTGTTAAATTCAACATTGAACAAGTTTCCAAACATATTGGTAAATGGTAAGGAAAATTGTAATAAGGTATACCATAATGGCACACTAATAAACGATAGTATTATACCAATAAACCTAATAAACCTAAGATATGATCCTGCTAAGATGGATTGCCTAAATTCTTCCGCATGTTGCATATGATCAAAAATCGAAATTGGTCCAAGCATAGCACTAGGTGAAGTATCAACTAAAATGCCAAACATTCCTTGATATAAATGTGCACAGAAAGTATCTGGTCTTTCCGTATATTTGACTAATGGATAGGGTGTATATTGATTTTTCAACATTAATTCTTCTAATGCTTTATCAGTCATTGTTAATTCTTCAACATTGATATTATCTAAAGACTGCTTGACCCGTTTTAAATATTTCTTATCAACAAAATTATCTAAATATATTAAACTTACATAAGTTTTACTAATGCTACCTATTTCATACTTTTCAACCTTCAAATTACCACTTTTTACTCTTCTTCTTATTAAAGCAATGTTGGTAGCAATATTTTCGGTAAAGCCATCTCTACTACCTCTTACGACTTTTTCATTTTCGGGCTCACCAATTGAACGATTGGGGTAATTCTTTACTTCACAAATTATTACTTCTTCTTCATCTGATATTATGGCAATATTACCATTTAAAATACTATTATAAATGGTTTGATAATCAGTGGTAATGGTTGCATTTTCATTATAAATTTCTTTGGCAATGTCTTTTTGTTTTGATAAATTTAAGTGTTCAAGCGAATAAATTATTTCAACAATTGCTTCATGATTACATAAAAAATTTAAAAATACAATAATAAAACTTTTTTTAAGGCCATCAACTTTTCGAAACGTAACATCAAAAGATTCTTGGTATGATAAATCCTTTTTTAATCTTTCTAACATTATTATCCCTTAGGTCTTGTGGCAATAGCTACCATAAAGGCAAAAAATATAGCAGCAGCAATACCACTTGAAGTTAAATCAAAAATTCCTGAAAATAATCCTAAAACCCCTTCTTGGGTTGCGGCGGCAACAGCACTATGGGTTAAGGAATGCCCAAAGCTTGAAATTGGTAACATTGCTCCGGCCCCTGCAAAATCAACTAATTTATCGTATAGACCGAATGCTTCAAATAATGACCCAAGTACAACAAATAATACCACAGTTTGGACCGGTAATAATTTTAAAACATCCAGACACAATTGGGCAATTAAACATATTGTACCACCTATTAAAAAAGCATATAAAAAAATCATTCGAAGCTCCTTTCTAAAGCAATAGCATGGGCGATTGCGGGGATGGTTTCATTTTGAGCAACCATAATTGGATTCATTAAAGCTCCAGTTGCAATTATTAGCACTTTATGATAAATGCCAATTCTTAAAGCGTTTATAACATAACTTAAAGTTACTAACGTTACACATCCGCATCCGCTTCCCCCCGCAAAAACATGTTGTTTTTCAATATCATAAAGCATTAATCCAGCATCATTAAAATTATCTGTTCGCATTATACCTACGTTATTTACAATTTTTTCAAATATATCACTACCATATTTTGATAAATCACCCGTTAAAATTAAATCATATTCATCAGTGGTAATATTAAAATCTTGCAAATGAGTTATTAAGGTTGAAGCAGCTGCTGGTGCCATTGTTCTTCCCATATCTTGAGAGTCCGATAATTCTGGATCAACTATTTTACCTAAGGTGGCTCGTATTATTTTTATTGATGATGGAACTCTAGATACAATGCAAGATCCTGCTCCTGTAGTGGTTGAAGTCATTGAGTTAGGTTTTTGGCCACCATATTCAGTAGGGTATCTAAACTGACGTTCACTTGTTGAGTTATGACTCGATGTTATTGTTACAACATTTTCACCATATCCTGCATCAATTAAATTACTTGCGACAATTAAACTTTCTGTGCAGGTTGAGCATGCCGCAAAAACGCCAAGATATGGTGCATCGTATGCCCTTAAAGCATAATTAGTAATGGCTAATTGATTATTTAAATCGCCACCTACCATTGCATCAATATTTTTCATGTTTAAACCTGCCTTCTCTAAAACTAAATCTATCGCCATTTGTTGCATTTTTATTTCAGCTTGTTCCCAGTTTTCTTGCCCACAATGACTATCGTTAAAATGAACATCAAAATATTTGCCTAGTGGTCCTTTTGATTCCTTTGGCCCCGCAACAGTTGAAGTTGCTCTTAAGAATACATTTTCAAATTCAATACTATTTTTTCCTATTTTTCGCATGTCATCACCTTATTAAAAAAATTATCAATCCAAAAATGAAACCACTAACTACTCCTGCTGCGATAACCGCTCCTGCTAACTTAAACATATTTGTCATAATTCCTAAAACAATCCCTTCACTCTTGCTTTCTAAAGCTGATGATGTCATTGAATTTGAGAAACCGGTTATTGGTATCAATGTACCAGCACCTGAGAATTGACCAATTTTATCAAAAATACCAAGACCTGTCATAATGGCAGTTACTCCCACAACAACAATATACATAAGGGTACTTGCTTCAGTCTTCTTTATTCCCATTTTTTCTTCAAATAAATATAACAAGACTTGCCCTATTAAGCAAATACTTCCACCTACTAAAAAGGCCTTTATACAATTAGATAAAATAGGCCTTTTTATCTTATTTTCTTCTAATACTTTTTCGTATACCTTCTTTTCCATTTTTTTACTTCCTTTCATTCCCTATTATTTGTAGAAAGGGTAGAATTATACAAAAAAGATTGAACCCTAAATTCAATCTTTTGTTTTCTTTATTATCTCTATTATTTTTTTAATTTTTCTACTTACCGTGCTCTGATTTATCCCTAAATGGGTGGCAATCTTTTGTTCAGTAAATCCCTCAATAAATTTCATTTGATATATCAATTGCATTTTTTTATCTAAGTTTTTAATAACTTCACAATAATCATTCTCATTGTTAGATTTTGTACTCTCATCTACAATAAGTTCCATCTCCTCAATATAGTCATCCAACGTTTTAATATTATTAAGCTCCTTTTTTACACTACCAACAATAAATGGTATAGCATATGTTGACAATTTATTTCCTAATTTTTCATCAAAATGTTCTATTGCATATTGTAAGCCCATTAAACCGGCCTGCACTAAATCATCTCTATCATATTTAATTACATAAAAATGGCTTACTACTTTATAAACTAGTCCAATATTTTCTTCAATCAGTTTACCTACTCTTTCACGATTCATTATATTGTTTTATCATATTTACTCTAGTACCATCATTTAAACGCGACTTAACATCAAGTTTATCAGTAAACACTTCCATAATGGTAAAACCAAGACCTGCTCTTTCTTCATCTACTTTAGTAGAGAACAACGGCTCTTTAGCTTTTTCAACATCTGCTATTCCTACACCATGGTCTACCACTTCAATATATAGATTTACGTCATCATATGATAAATTTAATTGTACCATTTTATTTTCATTACATAAACATCCATGAACGATTGCATTAGTTACAGCTTCTGATATTACAGTTTTCACTTCATTAATAAAATTGAGTTTTAAATCTAAATCAACTAAGAATGCCATACCTATTGCTCTAGCAAGCATAACATTTTCAATTTTTGCACAAAAAGTTGTTTTTAACTCATTATATTTCACGCTGTTACCCCCATCATTCTTTCGACATCTTCTTCAGTTTTGCCTACTTCACAAATTTTCTTTAAACCTGAAAGCATAAATATGCGTTCAACAAGTTGATTCATAGAACATACATATACTTTACCATTATGTTTTTTTATTTGGGTATATCTACCAATGATAAAACCTATGCCACTACTATCCATAAAATTTACTTTTTCAAAATTGAAAATTAAGTATTTTATCTCATACTTATCAATTAACTCACTAATTCTTACCTTTAATTTTTCGGTAACTGCTTGATCTAATTCTCCTTTTAATCTTACAAACAACCGATTTTTTCTTATTGCCATTTGAATATGAATTGCCATTACTTCTTACCCCCCTGCTAGATTTTATCATAGTTTTTAGTTTTACTCAAATAGTTTTTAATATTATTTATAATTTTATAAATTATTCTTTATTTAAAATAGCGATATTTGTAAAATAAAAAAGAAATAAGAACAATCCTCCTCGAATTGTTCTTATTTCGTTTAAATATGTCATTATAGAATACTTTTGATAATAGTTCTTAATAAATCCCAAAAGTTTCCTTTAGATACCTCATTTTCAAAATCTAATTGATAATCTTGATATTTAACATTATCTATAAATACTTGTAATCTACCAATGTTATCTTTTCGATTACCATCTATATAATCTAATTCAACCTTATATTCTACTTTGCCAATTTCTTCATTCTTCTTTACCACTTTGGTAATATCTGTGGCAAGTACAATTTTATATGTTGAAGGTTTTAAAAGAATATTTTCACCAGTATCTATAATTGTACCTTTTTTTGCTAGAATCCTTCTTTCATAGTTAGCAAATGCATAATTAAGTAAAGCAAGTGTATCTTCACTTCGCTTATCGACAGTTTCTGCTCCCATAACAACGCTGATAACACGCATTCCATCAACTTTCTTTGTTGCAACTAAACAATAACCTGCCTGAGTCGTCCAACCTGTTTTTAAACCATCTATACCACTGTTGCCTTTTATCAACTTGTTCGTATTAACTAACCAAAAAGGCTTAGGTGTATCCTTTCTTAAATAATCTTCGTAAGTTGAGGTAAGTTTGATAACATCCTCTTCATAATAAAATAGTAATTCTTTTGCGATAGTGGCTAGGTCTGCAGCAGTAGTGTAATGTCTTAATTCATGTAACCCTGTTGCATTTACGAAGTTAGTATATTTTAGTTTAAGTCTTTGCGCTTCGGCATTCATCATTTTAACAAAGTTTTCTTCAGTTCCTGCAATGGCTTCAGCAAGTACTACCGCCGCATCGTTTGCGGAAGCAATTACAACAGCTTTTAGTAAATCACTCACTTTCATCTGTTCATTAGGTGCTAAGTATATTTGACTACCACCCATAGATGCCGCATGTGCTGAAGTAGTTAATACTTGATCCATTGATAATTTACCTTGTTTTATTGCATCAAAAATTAACTTTAAGGTCATTACCTTAGTTGTACTTGCAGGATACAGCTTCTTGTCAGATTCATATTCGTATAATACTGTACCTGTTTCCATTTCAATTGCTATACCGCTTTTTGCATTTTTGATAATTGTGTCAGCGGCTTTTACTTTAACTTGCAATATCACCGATATAAAAACAAACACTAAACATGCACAAAAAATTTTATAATACCTTTTCAAATTATCACCAATTCATTTTATGCATTACTCTTACGAATATGATTTATTAATAATTATCTGTAAGTATAGTAAGATACGGCTAATCGATCTTTAGCAACCATTCTGACACCAATTTGATATACTTTTATATGATAATCAGCTACACTAGGCATTGGATAATAGATAAATACCGTAGTCGAATTTTTACAACTTTCTTCTGCGAAAACATTTCCATTGTTGTCAACAATTTTAACTATATATTGATTATTAAAACTAACTGCTGTGTTTTCTTCATAACCAGTTCCAAGCCATGTAACAGTTAATCTTATTTTCACGCCTGGTGCTCCTTCTGTAACAGATGTTGAAAAAACAGGAACATCACTTGAAAAGTCCCCAATAACATCTCGCTCTTTACATTTAGAATATGGCAAATCTCTGAAATTTTGGTAATTTATCATACCAGCACCTTGACTTAAATATAGGCCATTAAAACCTTTTATTGTATATCCTTCTAAATTAGTCGCAGTAGTTGTAAGAATTGATTTAATTCTTTGAGGCTTTCTTTTTAAATAACTAAATTCTTGCATTAACAAAGCAATGATACCAGTAGTGAATGCCGTAGCTGCACTTGTTCCTGTGGCAAACCATACTTGGTCCCATAATTCAGGTGCATATAAATTTATGGATGTTCCAGGTGCTATTACTGTTGGCTTTGTACGTAATTCTTGAGTATCATTTGCTGAAAAATCTGCTACTCCGTTGCAACGAAAGTTGGCAGCACCAACTGTTATTACATTATTTCCCAGTCCTGGATTAGTAACATAACCACCAGTATTACCAGCACAAGCTACAACTGTTATTCCATATGTATAAACAACATAATCCATATATGCCGATTCTGAATCATAATAACCATTAGCATTACTTGTTGCGTAACTACAATTTATTATATCAACACCATTTTCAATCAACCAGTCAACTTCATTATCTGGTGTATCAAACGCTTGAGCACTATAAATCATTGCATCCTTAGCAATACCAATTTTACCTGCTATTATAGATGCCATTTGTGTAGAGTGTTCACATACTTCTTCTTCTTTATTAGGTTGATCCAATACTACGTAATTTAAACCTGATATAAATGGATGTGTAACGTCAATTACTCCTGCTTCTAATATGCCAATTTTTATACCATAACCACTATATTGACGTGATTGATATATTTGTTTAGCACCTACTTTATCTAATGTGTAATCTAAACAAGGTTCTCGTTTAACCTCACCTAAAACATATACCTTTTCAATTTGTTCAGAACTTTCTAGTGTATTTAATATATTTCTTTGATTTTTAAAGAAATAATCATAATCATATACACATTCGATGAATGGTGTATAAACTGATGTATAAACACTTTTATAATTTGTTAATCCTAAACTATTAAATGTATTTGTATTAGTTGTCTTATAATGTTGTGCAAATCTATTTTTTTCTGAAACACTATTAATATTACAAACCTCACCTAAATCACCAGTAGTTTTTATCTGTAAAACCACTTTAGTTGGATTATCAATAGTGATTGTTCCAATTTCACCCCCACTTAAATCTTGTGATGCACGATTAACTGGCATTTCAAAAACAATTTTTGTATATTTATTTGTCTTTACATTAAATGTTATAAATAACAAAGATACGACAGATATAACACAAAATAGTAATAATTTTTTCATTCTGTTTCTTTCCCCTCCTACACCCTGAATTACTATTTTTATATAATAAAAAACTAATTGTTAAATTAGTTCCAATTAAATATACACATTTTAGTCCCATTTTGGCAATTTTTAGATATAAAAAGACCATTTTATCCTTTTACTGATAAAATGGTCTGTTATTATTCATTAGTTTCAAAATAATAAGTTGATTCAGTATTATCATCAACAATGGTAAATAATACTAATTTTTTTGAAGTTGTTTTTGCTTTCTTTAATATACCATAGTTACTGTTTGAATTTACTGTAAGTTGCTTACCATCAATGTTTATGTAAAAAGTTTTGTACGCATCTTCATAACAAACTATATAGAAATATACTTCGTATTCGATATTATTTTCGCCTATAATAGTACCATCATATATGTACAATTTAGCTATTTTATCAATTGTTAACATATATGAAGGCGAATCATTCAATATGTTACTGTTATCTTTCATAAATGCAAATTGTTCAGATGTAATATGCGGTTTATTAGGAAAATTTTGATTTAATCTATCTAATTCTGTTATGAAAGAATTAGCACGTCTCAATTTTATGTTTGAAACAAGCAATACTGAAAAAGCAAGCACAAAAGCAAATAAAATAACACATATTGTCGCAAAAGATGTTTTGTATAATTTCAGGTTGAAGCCTGAATTTGCTTTTTGTTCCACTTGTTCAAAGTAGTCTGTACTATTCAGTATTTTACTTGATGTAATTTCAGTTTTATAATTTTTTTCAATATCGTTATTTAATATTTCATTTAAACTTTTTTTACTCATTTTTACTTCCCCCTATTTTAAATAATTTTTGGCACATTTAAATGCAATTTTAAATCTTTTTCTTATTGTTTCTTTTGATAGGTCACAAAGTTCAGCAATTGTTCTAAAACTCATATTGTAACCTGAGCGATATATTACAATCGTATAATCGACTTCTCCTAGAAGTTTTTTTAAGTCTTCTAACATAAGACTTTTTTCATGTGCAGGTTGAATAGCTGTTTTCTCAACGTCGTTTTCATTATCAACGACTTTGTTGGAATCAACTTTTTTATGACGTACATAATTTAGAGTATGGTTTCTTGCAAGTGTCATAAACCATGTTTCAAATGATGATTTTCTTCTATCATACAAGTGAATATTATCTAGTAATCTTAAGAATACTTCTTGTAGACAATCATCAGCGTCCTTTTGATTTTGAAGGTAACTATATGTTAAATAAAAGACTACATCTTTATACACATTGAATAATTCTTCAAAAGCTAGTTCGCTACCTCTTTTTAATTTCGCTATTACGTCTTCTCCTACTTTTTTCATTGTCCCTCACCCTTTTTTAAAATCTCCACTTCAATAATGTTATTTATTGATATTTGTTGATTTCAACATCAGGTAATATGAAATTAATTGCATTCGATATTATCTCAACATTGAATTCTTTTTTTATTCTGGTTTCCCCATCTAAACACCCTACTATTTCTTTATCGTTTTTCCCCCTTATTTGAATTTTTTTGCCACGGCAGTACTTTAATATATTTTTAAATTTGGGATTATCTAAGTGCTCACCTTTTTTGTAATACTTAACCATCTTTAGGAAAGTAATCGGTGATACTTTTTTTACTACCATGAATTCTAACAAATTGTCTTGACAGTCTGCATATGGTGCACATTTGAAGCCACCACCATAATATTTAGCATTAGCAACATTAATTAATAGAGACTTACCATCGAAAACAAGTTTATCATCAACTTTAATCTCTACTTTATCACCTAGTTTTGGTGATAAAATGTTCTTTAACAAAGCAAAGTTATACGCTTTTTTTATACTCTTGAAGACTTTACGATATTTAATTTGGTCATAATTACTTTTTGCGTCAAAGCCAAAGTTAGCAACATTGAGTGAGTACTCATCATCTACTTTTATTAAATCAATTACAATTGGATGGGCTTTTATTTGTTCGGAAATTTTTAAAAATGGTCGATTAGGAAAAGTTTTTAGAAAATCGTTACATGATCCAACAGGAATAATTCCAAAGTTAACATTTTTACTGCCAATTAAACCATTTATAACCTCAAAACAAGTTCCATCGCCACCACAGGCAAACACGTTGACTTCTTCATTTTGGTATGTATCACATATTGATTTAGCAATTTCAGTTGCTTCTTTGGGTCTTGAGGTAACTCTAAATATAAATTCATTACCAGCTTTTTGTTCTGAAGAAAGCTTTTCTACTTGTTCTTTTACAATTTGTTCCCCTTGTTTTGTCCCCGCAACTTTATTTATGATAAAAAAGTTTTTCATGTTATCCTCGACTTATTCTTCCATTTTTACCAAATTATCGTGTCAATTCAAATTTGTATAACAATATAATAACATATTTTTACTTTTTTTAAAAAAACAATGCACTAAATTGCTATACTTTTTTTAAAATTTATGTTATAATGACCGATAAACGGAGGTAATTTATGAACGATTATACTTCTAAACTGGATTTATTGGAAACAGAAATTGCCATAAAATATATCAAAGATAATTTTGAAAGGTTGCTGAGTACTAAGCTTTTTTTAACAAGAGTATCAGCTCCTTTGTTTGTTTTACCAGAAACTGGACTAAACGATAACCTGAACGGATTTGAACGAGCTGTTAGTTTTGATATATTAGATCTTGGAAAAACTGCTGAAATTGTTCAATCGCTTGCAAAATGGAAACGTATGGCTCTTGCTAAGTACCATTTTAAAAGTGATACTGGTCTTTATACCGATATGAATGCTATAAGACGAGATGAGAAATTAGACAACTTACATTCAATCTATGTTGACCAATGGGATTGGGAAAAAATAATTGACAGAAGTGAGCGCAATCTCGAATACTTGAAACAAACTGTTTCGACAATTTATCAAGCTATTCTATCATTAAACAGTTTAGTAAATGAAAAATATCCAGAATTAACAACACATTTGCCAAGCGATATTTTCTTCATTTCTACTGCTGAATTGGAATCTTTATACCCTAATTTATCTCGTAAAGAAAGAGAAAATGCTATCACAAAAGAACATAAGTCTGTCTTCTTATATCAAATTGGCTGGCCTCTTAAAGATAGTAAATCACATGATGGGCGCTCAGCCGATTATGATGATTGGAACTTAAATGGGGACATTCTTTTATGGTATGATACTTTGAATTGTGCTATGGAAATATCTTCTATGGGGATTAGAGTTGATAGTGAATCTATAAAGAAACAACTTGTGGCAAAAGGCGAGGAGTTTAAACTACATAATCCATATGTTCAAGATATTATCAATAACAAATTACCTCTTACAATAGGTGGGGGAATTGGACAATCAAGACTTTGTATGTTCTTCCTCAAAAAAATACATATTGGCGAAGTTCAAGCCTCAATTTGGGAAGAGAAAACTATTAAAGAACTCGCTTCTAAAAATATTAATTTATTGTAGGTATTTTTATGCAAAAACTACTAGTTAAACTATTTATAAAAGATTATAAAAACACATCAGATATTAAAGTTCGCAGCAAATATGGAACATTATCAGGTGTAGTTGGTATCATTACTAATTTGCTTTTATGTACATTAAAAATTACCCTTGGCATTATCACCGCTAGTCAGTCTATCTTAGCCGATGGTATTAATAACTTAACTGATGCGGGGTCATCAATCATCACTTTAGTAGGATTCAAGTTATCAAGTGCCCCACCTGACAAAGATCATCCCTATGGTCACGAACGTATTGAGTATGTCACAGGTCTATTAATATCAATTATTATTTTAATTATTGGATATACAATAGGCAAAGATTCAATTATAAATTTAATTGAAAAGAAAACTCCAACTGATTTTTCGATTGTAGCAATTCTTGCCATGGGATTATCTATTTTGGTAAAATGTTGGCAATCAATTTTCTATCGAAAAATGGCTAAAGAAATTGATTCGGATTCGCTAATTGCAAGTTCAAATGACAGCCTTAACGATTGCATTTCAACTGCTTCTGTTATTATTGGTTTAATTCTATTTAAACTTTTCAATATTGTTTGGATAGATAGTGCAATTGGTATTCTTGTCGCTGTATTTATTGTTATATCGGGTATAAAAATGATATTTGAAACCATTAACCCTCTTATTGGTTCAATGCCATCACAAGAAGAAATTGATAAAATAAGTAAAAAAATATTAAGTTATGGGGGAGTTTTAGGAATTCATGATTTAGTAATCCATTGTTATGGTGCTTGTACTATTTTCGCAAGTGTCCATATTGAAGTTGATGCTAAAGTTGACATTATGGAAAGCCACGATATGATTGATAATATTGAAAAGGCAGTAAAGAATGAACTTAATGTTAATTTAACCGCCCATCTCGATCCGATAGATGTCGGTAATCCTGAAACATTACGCCTAAAAGCTATTGTACTAGATATTGTTCAAAAAATTAGCACTGAAATTAGTATTCATGATTTTAGAGTAGTTCATGGAACAACCCACACTAATATTCTATTTGATGTTGCAATACCTTGTAAATTTCAATATTCACCAGATGAATTGCGAAATATGATTAATAATGAAATCCACAAAATTGGTGATAATTATATTGCTATTATCAATGTAGACCAATTATATGTAACAAGTGTAGAAAAAAACTAGCATTACGCTAGTTTCAGACTGTTGGCAAACAAAAGTTTGTCAACAGTATTTTTTATTATTTACTTAATTTGGCAAAAATAAGTATATTTTATGCATGAAACCATCAAATAGGACTTTGTTAACAAACTGAAACTAGCATTACGCTAATTTGTTTTTTTTACATGTCTGACATATGAAGTATTTCATCGTTATTGAGTTCTTTTTCATCAATAATCTTTGCAAATACTAAATTATCTTCTTCAATATCTTTTAGATGTAAAACATCTTCTACCAAACATTTTAGAACTCTTCTTGCATTATGGTAACAGTTTACTCCCTCATAGTTAAAAGTATCTTTGAATTTATCTACTTCGTTACTATGCGTTTCACCAACTCTATTGGCAAGTTCAGCTTGCTTTTTTGTCAAAACAGATATACCTATTACATCGCCTTTTTGGATATTTTTACCAGTTAGGCTTTGAGAACCTATTAAACAAACAAGGTGTTCATAACCTACTTGAGTAGCCCAAGCACAAGTCATTGCATATTTTTTTCCTTGTTTTTCTACTGTTATAATACTAACAGAATGATCAAATGTTTCAAATTTTTTCATATATTCACCCTATTTCTTGAAAATGTATAATCCAGGCTTAATAAAATCATATTTTTCAACTGTTACATCTACAATATTGTTACCATCAAAAATTAGTTTTGTGCCTGGAGCAAAATATTTTGTATACTCATTATAATCTTGTGAAATTACTACTTGTAAATCCGGAAAGTCTTTAGCAAGATATCTAATTGAAGTAATTTCACTTGTTTGTTCTAAACGAAGATATTTATTAATATCTTCCTTTTTTAAATAACTAAAATGAGGATATTTATTTTTAATAACAATTAAGTTTTTAAGTGTATTCGTTAAGTTAGGAATTTTATACCAATCAATGTGGTTAATATCATCACTTAAGTTATAGGAATTATCAAAACCATGTTTAGTTCTTAATAGCTCTTCTCCCGCATGAATAAATGGTGTTCCCATTGTTAGAATAGTAATTGCTAGACCTAGACTTATTTTATCGAGGATATGATTTTCTTCATTATTCAACTTAAGGAAATCATATAATGTTCTGTTGTCATGACATTCCAAATAATTAATTGATTGACTGGCATCAAGAAATTCACCACCATTATAATAATAACCTTTCATATAATGAAATATTTCTTGTCTACTTTTTAAATTATTGTTAAGAAGTGATTTGAAAAATTCTCTAAAACCATCATTAAAGAAAGCAATGTGTTCTAATTTTTGACAATTGTTCATATTAGCTCTAATATTGTTTGGCATTTCTACTGGCATATTCCAACCTTCACCATACATCATTGCGAAAGGATTTGCCATAGTTATTTTCTTGTAAGCCTCTTTGATAGTATCAATATCAATTAATCCCATCAAGTCAAATCTAAAGCCATCTATTCTATAGATTTTTTGAAAATATTGTAGAGAATCAATAATTAATTTTCTTATCATTAAATGATCTGTTTTTAAGTCATTTCCACACCAAGAGGCGTTAGTTAAAAATCCTTGTTTATCTGTCCTAAAAGTATAACCAGGTACTAATTTTTCAAATGGGAAACAAAGGTTATCATAAACATGGTTGTAAACTACATCCATATTTACTCCCATACCAAGTTGATGAATTTTATCTATTAATTTCTTTAATTCATTTATTCTTTCATATGGGTCTTCCGCATTTTTTGACAAAAATCCGCTAGGTACAAAATATTGAGTAGGGTTATAACCCCAATTATATTTGAATAAAGAATTGTTACTATCTTTAATGTTTTCATCAACGCCATCAAAAGCAAAAATTGGCATTAATTGAATATGGGTTATTCCAAGATTTTTAATATAGCCTAATCCATAATCCTTCAATGCACTTTTAGTTAAAGCATCAAACGTACCACTATCAGTTTTGTTTAGAAATGATGTTGCATCTCTAACACTGAGTTCGTATATTATCGGATTTTTACTTTCTACATATCCATACTTCATTTGATAAGTCTTATCAATATCAATAATGTAATTACATTTATTATTAGCATTAGATGAATTACCATATGGATCAAGAGTTTCAAAAAATTCACTATTTATTCGGCATCTATAATAATATGCTTTACTTTCCAAATCTTGATTAATAGTGGTTGTCCAAACTCCACTTTCCATATATTGAAGGGGATATTTAACATCATCAATTACCACATAAATTTCTTTTACAACAGGGCTCCAAACTCTAAAGATTGTTTTTTCTTTAGTATAGCGATATCCTAACCATCCATCAAAATAATAAGTTTTATCAAATAGGTTTGAACGAGTTATTTTACCTAATAAAACATTGGTTTCTATATCAATTGTGCTTAAAGTATAATCTAAATGTGGAACAAGTTTTTCATCTGATTGTAAAATCAAATGAACTTCATTACCAATACAATTTTCTTCAATAACTTTTAATTCTTTAGTTTTATTAATATAAAACTTTTGATTAGTTTGATAATTTTTATTATCTATTATTACTTTAACAATAGTGAAATCTTCTAAATAGGCTTTCATTTTATTTAATTATTTCCTTCTTTATACTCTTTTTTAGTATTTTCAATAATTAGAAAAGTACATAGACTTACACAAATTGTTGCAAGCAATGCTAGAACAATGGCATTACCAACACTAATTTCTTCATTTTGCCAATTACTAGTAGTCAAATATATTACCTTTGTATGAATATTAGTTTCATCAGGAACATCACAATTGTAGTTAATTGTCAATTCAACAGTTCCTGATTGCCAGTTTTCAATAACAAAATCAATATGATGTTTGTTGCCTTTAGGTAGTTTAGTACCGTAAATATCTGCACTTTGATTGTGAATTTTATAACTTAAGCCTGTAACTATAACATATTCTTCTGTTTCCCAATTACAAGAGAATCTAACTTTGATTTTGCCATTCTCACGAATTTTAGTAGACGAATAATTAAAGTCAATAAACTCAACATCACTGCCTTCAGCTTTTACTACACCTGAATTTGTTAATGTCATGACTAACATCAATAGCACTAACATTAACATTTTAACGAGTTTCTTCATCTCTGTCACGCTCCTTAAAATGTTTTAAGTTATCATTTAGTGATTTATTTGAACGTCTTTGTAAAAAATAGAACACTAAGATAATTATTCCAAGTCCTATCGCAAGAGTAATTAAAGTTGCTATAACTAATTTGCTATTGTAATAAAAGTCATAAATGTAAGTGAAATAGCCAACAGTCAAAATGTTTATTGCAAGTATTAAATATACTACTAATACTTGAACTAATACTGGTATAACATTTATTTTAAGTATAAAATAGAGAACCATACTTGTAACAAGTGAACCAATTAACGAAATAATTAATTCACGAACAAAACGCATATCTTCATATACAAATTGTGATATTGTTGATAAAAGGATAATTGTACTAGCAAATACTATTGCAAAGATTATTAAAAATTGTAAACAGAATTTTTTTAATTTTTTAAAACTTCTTTTTTCCATACTATCCTCCTATTCCATCAACTTTTTCTTGAATTCTCTAGCATATACTCTAGTAATAATCATTTTCTCTCCATTTACAAGTACTGCTCCAATTCGTCCGTTAACTAATGTACTTACATGATCTATCATATTAATATTCAGTATTATTGTTCGAGCTACTTGTAAAAAAGATGTTTTCGCAAGCATAACAGTAAGTTCTTGTAATTTATAGTTTACTTCATAAACATTCTTTTCTACATAGGCAAAAACTCGATTTTCAACTGCTTCAAAGTAGTAAATATCACTTAAGTTTATAATGTGATTTTCACCATCGAGTTTACCATTTATGGTAATGTAACTCGTTCTTATATAATTGCTTATTCGATTTATTTTGCTATCAATTTTATTACATCGAATAATAATTTCTGTTTCCTCGATAGATGGTATTTCATCTATTTGAAGTCGCATAAGCACCTCTTTCTATTTAAATCTTAATCGATAACTACATTTTTTGCAAATTTCAAAATAGGGTTTTTTATCACAAAAGCCTCTTACAACATTTTTAAAAAGTTGACTATTTAAAATAGTATCAAACGGCTCTTCAAAAATATTGCCTATTTTAGTATTACCATTATAATCTAAGCAACAACTAACAACACTACCATCTATTAAAATAGCAATTTGTTTTTTGGCACCTAAACAATTTGTATATGGCAACACTATATCACTATTAAGATTTGGCCATACGAATTCATCAGCATACGAAAACCTGATGTTTTGGTAATTTTGTTCATTCAACCAATCATTAATAGTATCTTCGATTTTTTGATTTAAATTGTTTATTTCTTTTTTGCTTTTATCATTCCATAGTCTTAAATTAATTGGTAATTTAGGACTGTGCATATTTTTAAAAACTATAAATTGTTTTAAATTATCTAAATAGTTTTTTCTTCTTTCGTTTGAAAATTTAATTAAACACTGAAGTGATATATTAATTTTTTCAAAGTACTCTTCTTCTAACATGACTTTAGTTATTTTATTTATTTCAACACCATTAGTTGTCAAACCTAACTTTAAACCATTTTGATGAGCATATTCAACAATTTCTGAAAAATTACTATGTAATATTGGTTCTCCTAGAACATGGAAATATAGTATTTCAACATTATCTTTGATTTTGTCAATAACTTCTTTACATTTTTTGATATCCATATCAAAATGATTTTTTTCATCACTTGAAGGACAAAACGGACAAGCAAGGTTACATTTGGTGGTTATCTCTAAATAAATTGTTTTTTTATTATTTGGCATTTTCGCTTGTTACTTCTTCATAGCTTGCGTCTACATATTCACTAGTACTATTTTTTAGTTTCTTGTTCTTTTTGTTTTGATTAGTTGTATCAATGATTAATAAAACAATTCCATATACGACGGCAAGTATTGATAAAATTCTTAATATTAATACTGCTATTCCATCAAACCCAATAAAAATTGCTAATAATCCAACAATTAAACCATAGACTGATTTCTTTAAACTTTCAACAAACTTTTTAGATATGATAGCATTGGCAATTATTTCAATTATCAAAATGATACCGATAATTGTAGAAACTACACCAATTTGAACGCACAACATTAACACACCAATTAGTACTTTTAATATTCCATCAAATAAAAAGAAACTACGATTTCCAAAACTACTAATTGGCAAATAAATAATTATCTTAATTACTCCAATTATTATAAGTATTATCGCAGAAGCGTCATATAGAAATTGGACCATTTCATAGCCTCTTAAAAAACTTACTATTGCAAAAATTAATCCAAAAGTAATATAGTATACTCCTGCTAAATTATTTTTGTATTTCTTCACTATTTGTATCCTCACTTACCGTATTTTGATATAATTTAATATTTTTAGGTGGCATTTTTACATCTGTAAATTGTTCACTACATTCTTCATCTTTATACCATACGTTATTGTTGTTGTAAGAATATTCTTCAATTGCTTGATTCTTTTTATATTTTGCCACATTAACTAATTCATTATTAACGTAATACTTTACATGATATTTTAAAGTAATAAAATAAATTGTAAGTACTATCCATGGTATTAATGCAAATATTACTAATACAATATAACCAGTTTGCCATGCCTTTTTTTCCATTTCTGTTGTTTCTGTCAAGAAACAAACTAACTTTTGTAAACTATTCATTTTCTTTCTCCAATAATTCAAAATTGTTTTCATTTAAAATAACTATACCATTTTTATATAATAGATCAGCAGTAACACCATTACCACTTTTTAGTTTTGAGGAAAAAGTGCCATCATAAACTGAGCCAAATCCGCATGAAGGACTATTGCTTTTTAAAATAGCAACTTTACAACTATTATTTTTGGCAATTTCTAAAGTCTTACAAGCCCCTTTTTGAAAAAAAGGAGTAACATCAATCCCTTCTTTGTTAATAACAATATCACCTTTTATCTCACTAGGCAATCTTGGGGTTGAAAGTCCTCCCATTTGTTCTGGACAAACTTCAATAATTTCCATTTGTTTTAGAAAATCTATTAATTTAGGATTATAGTTATTTTTGCCATTATACTTACAATTGTTACCAAGTAAACAACTACTAACTATAATTTTCATAATATCTATCTCAAATCAAGAACTGGATTCTTTAAAGCTGGTATAACTTTGATTTCTTCAGGATATAATACAGCTTCTTCTTCTTGATATTCATCTGAATATTCAAATTCAATTCTTGCGACAATATGTATCCAATTTTTATTTTTAACTTTAGCATTGATTGTATTCTTGCATAGGTGTCCATACAATTGAACATCTTCTGCACAACATGTCATGCAATGGCGTCCTGCAATAAACGTACCCTTAGGAAGTTTCTTAGACATAATTACAATAGCATTAAATGAAACCACTTTTCCGCGATATCGATTTGGATTGTCAAAGGTATCAATGTACCATCTACCAAAATCATCATCTGAAATTTCAATTATGTCGGCATCCACATCATATGGTAATGGTTCTTCAAAGGCTTGTTTAACAACGCCATTTTCATCCATAACGACATATTGTGCAGCCCCATTCACAAATTTTAAATTTGTTTGATAACTTGCTAGAGCAGCTAAATCATTACAACGATTGAATACAACTAAATCTGAAAACTTAATCATATCAATAAATTTTTGACGCATATTATTATAATATACTGCAAATGTTGTAAAATCAATAAATGATATTACTTGACCAAGATTTAAATCTTCTGGTATAAATAAGTCATTTAATTCCCACATACAGTTCATTTCAAGAATGATTCGGTCAGGTGTTGTTTTATCAATAATATCAGTAAAGAATTTTTCATTCAATTCATCTGAACTATTAACTACAACAGCCTCCGCATTGTAAGTATCTAAAAGATCTTTGGTAAGTTCTATTTCACCTTCTTCGCAGAGTATAACAAGGGTTTTACCTTTTTCTGAAAAACCATCTTTTTGTAATGCATCTTTGATGAAAGTTGTTTTACCTGCATCTAAAAAACCGGCAACGATGAAAATAGGAATTGCCATATTTAATCACCTACTTTTTTAAAATTAATTTTTCAATTGCTTCTTTATTTAATTTTGAACCAATAACAACAAAACGACCAATCAAATCACTTGTGCCAGTTCTAATTTCATAGTCCCCTGCAACATAATCAAAATATAACCATTCTGTTTGTCCGGCTGCACGCACAAAACCTTTTGCACGTAAAACTGTGCCATATTTTGCTTCATCTTTCAATTGTTCTAATATTGCTTGTAGTTCTTCTTTTGTATAACTATCAGCAGTTTCAACACCTATTGATACAAACACTTCGTCTGCATCATGGTGATGGTGGTGGTGATGTCCACAACCGCATTCATGATCGTCATCGTCACCATCATCATCATCGTGATGGTGGTGGCAACATTCATGTTCATCATCATCGTCGTCATCGTGATGGTGGTGACAGCATTCATGTTCATCATCGTCATCGTCGTGATGGTGGTGGCAACATTCATGTTCATCATCGTCGTCATCGTCGTGATGGTGGTGACAGCATTCATGTTCATCATCGTCATCGTCGTGATGGTGGTGGTGACAACAACAATGTTCGTGATTAAATTCATCTACCGCATCTTGTTCAAAAGTATTGCGACGTTCTAATGCTTCCAATAGTTTTGCAGGATCAACTTGAGTTAAATCTGCTAATACAATATTAGCATCAGGATTTTTCTCTTTTAATAATAAATATACTTCTTTTATTTTTTCATCAGATAGTTTTTCTGCTTTACTAACAACGATTGTATCTGCATCTTCTACTTGATTGTTGAAAAATTCACCAAAGTTTTTCATATATAATTTACATTTTCCGCCATCAACAACAGTAGCGATGATGTTTAATTTTAAATCTAAGTCTAATTTTTCAACTGCATTTATGATATCTGAAAGTTTTCCAACCCCAGATGGTTCAATAACAATGCGATTAGGATGATATTGATCAACAATTTCTTTCATGGATTTTTTGAAATCACCTACTAGTGAACAACAAATACATCCTGAATTAATTTCTTTTATATCTACACCTGATTCTTTTAAAAAGCTTCCATCAATTCCAATTTCTCCAAATTCATTTTCAATTAATACTACTTTTTCATTATTAAAACCATTTTTAAATAATTTTTTTATTAAGGTTGTTTTACCAGCGCCTAAAAATCCAGATATTACATCAATTTTTATACTCATATTATTACCTCACTTTTTATAATCATATTTATTATACCACAAACTAAAATTAAAATGTCAAAATTATACTTATAAAAAATAAGACATATGTTAAACTACGAATTAGTAGTTACATATGTCTTATTTAATTTCTTTTATTTAGTGTGAATATCAATTTGTTGATTAGGAATTGTGATATTTAATTCAACAAACTTGTCATTTACCGCTTTGATTAAATCGAAATATACTGTCCAATAATCAGCATTTTTAACCCATGCGCGTGCAGCAATTGTAACTGCACCATTTTCTTTTTTTAGTACTTTAATGAATGGAGCAGGATCAGTTAATACTAACTTATGACTAAGATATACTTCTCTTATTTGATCCATTACCATATCAACATCATCATTGTATGATATATTAAATGTTAAATCAACTCTTAATAATTCTTTTTGAGAGTAATTTACAATTTTACTATTAGCAAGTGTACCATTTGGAATCATTACTGCTTTGTTATCAAATGTAACTAAATGAGTATAAAATAATTTTATATCTTCTACAGTTCCTTCAACATCACATGCAACAATATAATCCCCAAGTTGGAATGGTCTAGTTATTGATAAAACAATTCCTCCTGCAAGATTAGATAGTGACCCTTGAAGAGCAAGTCCTAAAGCTACACCAGTTGATGCAACAAGAGCCGCGAGACCAGCCGTATCAATACCAACAAATCCAGCATATGAAATGATTAATAAAACTCTAATACTCCAAAGAACAGTTGTAAAAATTACACTAGTTAATAACTTATCTTTGGTACGTTTCATTGCTTTTTTGCGAAGCTTTTTCAAAATTAAAGTTGTAAGCCACCATATTAAAATAAATACAAGGGTTGCAACTAAAACTTTAATAAATGGATTATTAAACAAGTTTTTAATAAAATTTATTATTTCTTGAAATTTACTAACTTCGGTTGTTTCTTCGGCTAAATAATATAATCTCATATTCTACCTCCTTACATTATTGGCGAAAAGATTTTTAATATTCTTGCGACAAATTTTTCTAAAGGTTTCAACTTGAATGTTTTAGGATTAACATAAATTGATTGTCTAGTTATGTTAGCAAAGTCATTCTTGATATCAATAATTGATGGTGTTCTATATAACATAATTCCACATTCGTAGTGGTGTACTAAACTTCGATAATCAAGATTAATTGTTCCAACAATTGCTACTTCATTATCAATTAGAATATTTTTAGTATGGATAAATCCAGGTTGATATTCGTAAATTTCTACACCTTGTTTTAAAAGACTCAAATAATTGGATCTTGTTAAAGCAAAAATTGTTTTCTTGTCAGGAACGTGAGGTGTAAATATTTGTACCCTTATACCTCGTTTTACTGCCGCAATTATTGCATTTTGCATTTGAGAATCCAAGATTAGATATGGTGTAGATATTTTAATATCTTCTTTTGCGTGATTAATCAAATTCAAGTAAGTATTTTCACCGATTAAATCAGAATATATTGGAGATGGACCATCACAAAGTGGTAAAACAATACCTTCATTTTCAAAAATTGGAACTTCAACATTTAGATATTTTTGATAATCATCTTCTTTTCTTGTTTGAACATCAAAATTTTGTAAAAACATTACTGTAAGTTGTTTTGTGGCAACTCCTTCAACTCTAACAGTTGAATCCTTCCAATAACCAAAAAGATTTATAACGTTAATGTATTCGTCCGCAAAATTAATTCCTCCAATATAACCAACTTTACCATCAATAACCGTTATTTTTCTATGATCACGGTTATTGTGAATAGCTGATACAAAAGGTAAGAATGGGTTAAACTTTATACAGTTAATTCCTAAACTTCGAAGTTCTTTGTAAAATCTTGCGGGGACCTTACCAATAGTACCAATATCATCATAAATTAATCTTACTTCAACACCATTTTTAACTTTTTCTTTTAGTATTTCTAACACACTATCAAACATTACACCACGTTCAATAATGAAGTACTCCATAAATATGAATGATTCCGCCTTACTAAGATCTGTTAAATAATCATTAAAGAAAGATTCACCACAATCATAATAAGTACTCTTAGTATTGTTAAATGGTATACAGCCACAAGTGTTTTCAATATATTTTGAGCAATCTTTATAATAACCTAAATCTATTTTTTCATCTCTTTCGTTATTCAAAATAGCCTGCGAATTGCTATGAATAGTTTTGGAAAATTTAATTTGTTTTTTTCTAGCTAAATTTCTAGAAAACAATGAATATATTATTATTCCCGCAACAGGTACTAAAGTAACAACCATAAGCCATGGCAACTTTAAGTCAGCTGGCATATCACGATTAGCAAGATCTAAAATTAAAAGAATTTCTAAAACCAACACTAATACTGACATCCATTTATAAACATTATAGGCTCTTTCCGCAATCAGTATAATAAATAATACTTGTGCTATTATTAGAACTGTACCAATAGTAAATCTACCAAATAATAGTTTAAATATTCTTTTCATATGATATATTTCCTTTCATATGCTTTTCCTAATATGTAATTCCTTCATTAGTATTATACCAAATTTTTCACATTTTGTCTTTTTTTTAGATTTATACATTATTATATTTATTGATGAATATAATACTATAGCCACTTGGAGGTAACTATGAATAATTATAAACATACTAATTTAACTACCAATCAAGCTTTAAATAAATTAAAGCAGAATGGTAAAAATCAATTAATCAAGGCCAAGAAGAAAAATGTTTTTGCCCTTTTTCTTTCTCAACTAGCAAATCCGATGATTGTTGTACTTATAGTATCAGCCATTTTTTCATATATTATTAGCTTATATTCTAAAGAAGGTATTTCGGATGTTATTATAATATTAACTGTTGTTTTTCTTAATTCTTTACTTGGGGTAATCCAAGAAGCAAAAGCTGAGAAGGCAATTAATGCTTTAAATGATTTAACGCCTAAAAAATCAAAAGTAATTAGGGATAATGAAATTAAATTTATTTTATCAGAAGATTTAGTTACAGACGATATCGTAATCATTGAATCTGGTGATATAATTCCTGCCGATGGAATTTTGCTTGAAAATCATAGTTTAAAAATTGATGAATCTACTTTAACAGGAGAATCAATCGCAAAAGAAAAAGATTTAACTAATGATAATAACCAAGTATATATGGGTAGCGTTGTAACATATGGTAAAGGTATTTTTAAAGTTACTTCTACTGGTATGAAAACCGAAATGGGTAAAATAGCAAAAGTAATAAGTGATAGTAAAAATAATTTAACTCCTTTACAAAAAAGATTAAATAAATTAAGTAAACTTTTAACTATTATTGTTATTAGCATTTGCATTTGTATGTTTGCTATAAGTCTTTTAAAGAGTCCTAAAATAACAATTAACTTTGTGATTGATTCATTTATGTTAGCTATTAGTTTAGCGGTTGCGGCAATTCCTGAGGGTTTAGCCGCAGTTGTGACTATTTTATTGTCAATAGGTGTAACTAAGATGGCCAAACAAAAAGCTATTATAAGAAAGCTTACCGCTGTTGAAACACTAGGATGTGTCCAAATAATTTGTACAGACAAAACAGGAACATTAACTGAAAATAAAATGAAAGTAACAAACTGGGATAGTGAAAACCCCTATATGCTCGCAAAAGCAAGTTTTCTTTGTAATGATACTAAATTGCAAAATAATAAGTGGATTGGTGAACCAACTGAAATTGCTCTAGCAAAATTTGCTATTGAGAACTTTAAATCAATTGACACTAATACCTTAAAAGAACAAAGAGTTGATGAAATTCCTTTTGATTCTACTAGGAAAATGATGTCAACTATTCATAAAAATGGTAGTTTTTATATTCAATATACAAAAGGTGCCGTTGATGTTATATTAAATAAGTGCACAATGTACCTAAGTAATAAAGGACCAATTCCTTTAACCGATAAAATTCGTAATAAAATTTTAGAGACCAATCACACATATGCAAAAAATGGCCTACGAGTACTGGCTTGTAGTTATAAAGATTATTGGTATAACCCTAAAGGTTTGGATAAAAATGAAAATAATCTAACTTATATTGGAATGTTAGGCATGCTAGACCCTATAAGGCATGAAGTATTTGATGCCATAAAAGAATGCAAAGATGCTGGGATAAATGTAATGATGATAACAGGTGACCATTTTGATACCGCAACAACTATAGGAAAATCAATAAATTTAGTAAATAATGAGAGTGAAGTTATTACTGGCAGTAAATTAGATGAATTAAGTGATGAAGAATTAGAAAAGTGTATTTTAAATTATCACGTTTTTGCTCGAGTTAGTCCTCTTCATAAAGCTCGTATTGTTGAAACTCTTCAAAAAAAATCACTTGTTGTTGCGATGACTGGCGATGGAGTTAACGATGCACCAAGCATCAAAAAAGCAGATATTGGTATAAGTATGGGAATCATGGGAACTGATGTTACTAAAAACGCATCCGATATGGTGCTCGCCGATGATAATTTTAATACTATTGTAAAAGCAGTTGAAGAAGGTAGAAAAATATATGCTAACATTGATAAAGCCATTCATTTTCTACTATCAAGTAATTTAAGTGAAGTATTAAGTATTTTGATTGCCACATTATGTGGGTTTGTTATTCTTGATCCCGTTCATATTCTTTGGATTAACCTAATTACCGACAGTTTTCCTGCTTTAGCCTTAGGCTTAGAACCTGCTGAGGATAATATAATGAAGAAACCACCAAGACCTTTTAGTTCTAAACTTTTCAATCGTAAAACTTGGTTTAATATTTTATATCAAGGCATAATTGTAACTATTTTAACAATTGGTTCATTTTTGATTGGAACTTATTTAGAAAACGGAAGTTTTACAAATTTATTGAGTTATGATGGAAAAACAATGGCTTTCTTAACAATGTCAATGGCTGAAATTTTTCATTCATTTAATCTAAGATCAAAAAACGATTCTATTTTTAAAATTAAAACTACTAATAAATACTTATGGTTTGGTTGTCTTGGTTCATTAATATTAACAACGATGGTTATTTATATTCCATATCTTGCTAATTTATTTGGTTTTCGTTATCTAGCATATTATGAATTTGCAATAGCATTGGGACTTGGTTTACTAATAATACCTATAGTTGAGATAGTTAAGAAATTAGAAAACAAATTAAAAAAATCTGCAAATTAAATTTGCAGACTTTTTTTATCGTGCTACTTCAGTTTTCTTATTATTAATACCGACAACTTCATCTACCGGCATTGAAAAGGCGATACCTTGACCAGGTGAATTCAAACCAACTTCTTGATATATGGCATGTAATATATCGTCTTTTATTTTATTTGAAGCAAGAATAAGAACAACTTCTTTTTCAGGGTGAATTGAAATGTTAAACCGTGTTTCAACTTCTTGGCGTGCTGTACCTCTTGCATGAATTACAGTTCCACCTCTTGCGCCACATGAACGAGCAGCATCCATTACCGCATCCGAAAACCCTGCATTTATTATACACATTATTAATTCAAATTTTTCATCCATTATATATTACCTCCCATATTTATTAAAAATTCATAAATTGATTTGCCAATAACTGATGATATTGGTACGGTAAAGGCAATACCTTGTCCGTGTTTAGTTTTGAAATATTTATCCTCATAGGCGATTAATATTTCTTTTATTTTATCTTCTCTTACAATACTTAAGATTACTGCTTTATCATCATTTACTAACCCTAAGTAATGAGCTATTTCTGATGGTGCCGTTCCCTTACCATAAAATACCGTTTGAAGATTTACTTCATATCCTTCTAAAACATCTAAATAAAAGTCAACTTTTCTTCTTTCAACAATTGTGAATAAGATCTTTATTTTTTTAGGTGCCGTTAATTTTTCTTTAGGAGTTTGTGCTTTTTTATTTTTCTTTACAAATTCAGCCATTTTTCCCTCCTTAGTTAAAATAAATGATTTGTTCATCATCAGCATCGATAATCTTCTTCATTCTTATCTTTTCACGAGCTTTATCTGTCATTACTGATTTAAAACCTAATAATTGAATAGTAATAAGTGGAGTCATTGCAACCATTGCTACTATTCCAAAGGCATCTTCTAATATTTTTGAATTACCTTGAAGAGTTAAACACGCACCAATGGCAAGTGGCAAGATGAAACTAGATGTAAGTGGACCAGATGCAACACCACCTGAGTCAAAAGCGATAGCAGTGTATACTTTTGGCACAAAGAAAGATAATGCTAATGAAATAAAATAACCTGGTATTATGTAATATAGTATTGAGAAATTAAAAGTTATTCTTATCATTGATAATCCAATAGAAATACCAACACCAAGACATAAAGCTATTAACATTGCACGTTTTGATACACCACCTGTAGTTACATCTTCAACTTGTTTAGTTAACACATGAACAGCAGGTTCGGCAAGTACTACTACCATACCTAAAATAAAGCCAATTACGATTATCCATACTGGACTTGTTTCCGCAAGCATAACACCAATTTTAAATCCTACTGGCATAAAGCCAATAGTAACTGATGATAAGAACATTACTAATCCTATTAAAGTATATAAGATACCTACAAATATTTGAACCAATTTTTGTTTAGGTAGTTTTATGAAGATTAATTCGATTACTAAGAAAAAGGCAACGATTAATCCAAGGGCAAGTGATACTTCTTTTAAAGAAGATAAAACTACTTTTACGATTTCACTACTATTTTCAAAAATTTCGTATTGGCTAAAATCGTTAAAGCTAATACTTCCACTAAATGATAAACTTAGTAATAAAACAACTAGTATTGGACCAACTGAACATAAAGCAATTAAACCGAAGCTGTTTTCTTTAGAATCTCTACCACCAATTGTTTGGGCAATACCTATACCTAGAGCCATAATAAATGGTACTGTAATAGGACCAGTAGTAACACCTCCTGAATCGAAAGCCATTGCAAGAAATGCTCCATTTCCTGAATTAACTACTAGACATGCTACCGCAAACATTAAAAAGTAAAACAACATTAGTAAAAGCGATAAATCTTTTTTATAAATTATTTTGATTACCGCAAGCATTAAGAAAATACCCACGCCAAGACCTACTGTGACAATTAATAAAGTTGTATTGTTATTCATTACATCTTTTACTTGTTGTGCAAGTACAGATAAATCGGGTTCCGCAACGGTTATTAAAACTCCCATAACAAAACAAACTAGTAACGCAAGCCAGATTTTTTTGGTTTTGATTAGTGATGATCCTATTTGTTCACCCATTGGACTCATAGCCATATCAGCTCCTAAGTTAAATAAGCCAATACCAACAATCAAAAAAACAGCGCTTATAATAAAGATTACTAACTCCCGTGATGTAAGACTTAACAAGGGAGTAAAATATAATAGTATTACTAATATCGTTACTGGTAGAACTGATATCAGTGATTCTTTGATTTTTTTTCTTAATTCACCTAGCATTTCTTCCTCCTTATATTTTAATTTTTGTGCTGCCATCATCTGTCGCAGCGAGATTTTTTACCCAAACTTTGCTTTTTATTAAAAAGAAACCAATTATACTTTTAATGATTTCGGTTGATTGAATTATTAAATAAATATTTATAATGTTCAATTCCGTATATTTAACAAGTAAAACTGCAGTCGGGATGGAAATACTCCATATAAATAAGCAATCAAACAAAAAGGTTACAATCGTAACTCCGCCTGCTCTTAAGGTATAAAAACAAGCTGAATTAAATGAAAATATTGTCATTCCACCAGCCACTACCCACATAAAGCAAGTTGCCATATGACGAACTTCTTCAGACGAATCGTGATAAATATATGGTACGAATGGCGCAATGATTGCTAAAATTATACCAAATATCAAACAAACAAAAACAGTAAAGGCAATTAGTTTTCGATCGTTGTCAACTGCTTCTTCTAGTTTACCTGCTCCTAATGATTGTCCAACTAAAATTGAAATGGCCGTAGCTAAAGCACCAAATACTATATAGAACAAATTGGTCGTAGTATTTGAAATACTAAATGCTTTAAGTACTTCTGTCCCCCTTCTTGAATAAACATTTAATAAGAATGTAGTCCCAAATGACCATAAAAATTCATTTAGAATAAGGGGAGCTCCTTTTACCAATATATTCTTTACTAAATATTTTGGTACATAGCAACTCTTAAAAGCATCATCGACAAAAGTAAATTTACTCTTATGTTTATGCGTAAATATTATTAAAAATGTCATTTCGGTTATTCTTGCCAGTAAAGTTGCTATTGCGGCACCCTTTACACCTAAAGCAGGAATACCAAGTCCTCCAAAAATAAACCATAGGTTAAAAACAGCATTTACTCCTACCGCAATCCCTCCAGCAATCATTGGTATAATGGTTTCACCAACTTCTCTTAAACTTGATGAATATATTTGCACGATTACAAAAGGAATAATAGTTAGTAAAATTATTTTCAAGTAGTCACTAGCATAATTTTCTATTGCGATTTTTTCTTCCGGTGTGGTGGGATTAGTCAAAAAGGAATTTACTAAATTATTCCCAAACAATCCTAATACCAAAAGTGTAATAATGCTTATGCCAAGTCCTAACCAAAACTTAAACCGAAAACTATATCGCATTCCATCTTGATTCTTAGCACCAAAGTACTGGGATAAATATACACCAGCCATTGCTAAAGATCCAATTGTAACTATCTCGATAACAAAAAAAATTTGGTTAGTTACACTTACACCAGCCATTGCTTGATTACTATAATTACCAATCATTATGTTATCTAATAAATTAACAAATGATGTAATACCTTGATGCAACATTATAGGTATTGCAATTGCAATTACCCTTTTATAAAAGTCCTTAGTTCCGATTAGTTTTTTCATAATGCCTTTCCCTTTATAAAATGTTTTGATTTATTTTATCATAAATCATTATTTTTATCAATTGAAAAAAATATTATTTTTTTAGAACCTTAAAATTAAAATTTCCGTTATCAATAACACTTAACATTGATTCTACTATATTTACATTGATTTTGTCATTTAAACTTAATAACTCAAATTCTCCAGAGTAATCACTTAATAAATAATCCGTTAACTTAAAATCATTTTTCTGATAAAACTTTAAGCGTTTTTCTTGTAGTTCATAATCAATTGATTCTTTGTTAACTTTCTCCATAATAATTATTAGATTTTGATACTTTTCTTTTAGCTTAGTCAAAACAATACTACCATAACCCTTTGATCTTACAACATCATTAATAGCAAAATAATATATTAAAGCTTCATTTTCTTTTTCAATTAAAAACACTAAGCCAATAATTTCTTCATTTACTGCCATCAAGAATTTAACATCTTTATTAGTTGTCATACTTAATATGTAATCAAACGACATCTTTTCAATTTTTGGGAATGATTGATTGTAAATTTTATGTATTTCATTTTGTTCAAAAGTATTAGCATCTCTAATAGTTTTAAATAAAATATCCATATTTCCCTCCTATTACTAATTAATTTTTTCCTATTCTATTTAATATTTTTCGATAAATTTTAATCATATCTTTTTCATTTACATATTTATCCAAATCGTTTATTTCAAGCCATGCTAGAGCGCTATTTTCATCTTCTTTGATTTTTAATGTATCTTCTTCATTTGCAATAAGAACATACGTAACATTTAAATGTAAATGATTAGGTACAATATTACCTTTTTTTAAGTGGGCCATAACAGGTAAAATTTCCAATGACATTATTTTATCATTGAATGGTTTTAAATTATTCAAACCACTTTCTTCCTTTGCTTCTTTTAAAGCTACTTGATATAAATCTGGATTACCATCAGCGTGACCACCAAGCCAAGCAAAAGATTTGTATATTAGATGATATGCAAATAAAACTTTGGTTTTATTAGTATTAACAACAATGGCTGAAGCAGTAAAATGAGCAATATTATTTGCTCTATCAAATGCTTTTGCTTTATATGAATATAGAAATTCTAACATCGTTTGTTGATCAATTAGTTCTAATTCATCATTAGTTTTATATGATTTTATTTCTTCAATTAATTTAATTATCTTTTCCATAGTACATTCCTTTATAAGTATTATACCATAACTGGCACACTTTTTCAAGGTGGTAATTATTAGTTGCTATTTTTAAACCAATATTAAAAGATATTCCCTTTGTAGAAAAACGATTAGTTTAATTAGTCGCTTCTTCTATAAAAGAAATATCTTTACAATTCTTTCAATCAAAATATTTTGAGATGTCAATAGGGTTTTCACTTACATACTCTGTTCCATTTTTATCAGTATATAGAATATAGCCCTTAGTTGTAATGTAATAATCTACTCCTACTTCTTTATTATCTACAAACACAGTAACTGATTTAAATCTAAGATAATATTTAATTTCACCATACTTTTCTTCATCGTAATCGGTATATTCTATATATTTTAGTCTTTTCATATCTTTCTTCAACTCGGTATTCTTTTTGAAAGATATTTCTTGATTTTCACTATAATTCGAGAATATCTCATCAACATATGCTATTTTTTGTCTTAAAAACCCTATCGCAAGTGATAATAAAATAAACATTGTTAATGCTGAAAAAACAATTAATCTCTTTTTCATTTTCCCCTCCTATTTCATTTGTGTTCAGTTAGAAAACTTGCCATTTCCAAATAGTTTTTCTAATGTCATTTTATACAAACAAAAAGCTCTCTTTAGTTAAGAGGGCTTAATAATCGATTCCAGTAAAGTTTATGATAAACATAATCTTTCGGTGTATGAGTTACTTCCCCCCACTTGATTATATTCTACCACAATTTACCTTATCTGTCAAATATTTCATTAATTTGTATAAATATTATTTCCCCCAAACAAACCAAATATATAAATATCCAGTAATTACTGCCGCAAGAGTAAAGGGAATACCTATTTTAAAATAGTCTTTTAATTTTACGTTATATCCTTCTTTTTTTAAAATCGCAATCGTAGTTATATTGGCAGAAGCCCCAATTGGCGTAAGATTGCCACCAAGAGTCGCACCTGACAATAAACCAAAGTATAACAAATATATTGGCGCATTAGCAGTTGTTGCAATTTGACTTACAACTGGTAACATTGTTGCAACATATGGTATATTATCAATAAAACTAGACAAGAAAACGGAACCAAAAGTAATTACTGTATATATTATGAAAATATTATTTTTACCAATTTTTATAAATATGTTACTAAGTTGTTGAATTAAACCAGCTTTAGTAATACCTGCTATTACTACAAAAATACCTGCTAACATTATTATTGTTTTTAGATCTATTGCCTTTAATGAATTTTTTATTATTTTAAAGTTTCTTTTCCTTATAATATAATAAATTATTCCTATTATATACAAAGCAATACAAATAACCCCGTTAGTAATAATACTATTGGTAGGTAAGAATGAATTAATGATTAAAAGTACAATATTTAAAATAATTAAGATAGTTGGAAAATAATCGCTTATTTTGGTTATTCCGCCCTTTGGTATTTTAGTTTTATATTTTCTAAAAAGAAAAAGCATAACTGGAATGGTAACAATAGCACCAAGTTCTACCGCAAAAAATATACTAGGTTTACCTTCTACAAAGAAAAATTTCACAAAATTCATATTAGCATATGATCCTAGTATGATTGATGTCGTATCGCCTATTAGGGTTGCGGCACCCTGTAAATTTGATGATACCGAAATGGCGATTAAAGCATTTACTGGCGATATATTTAACTTTTTACAAATAGCAAGTCCAATAGGTGCTACCATTAAAACTGTTGCAACGTTATCAACAAAGGCCGACACAATCCCAGCTAACATAGCAAGTACAACAATTGCCCACTTGGTATCAGTAACCTTTGTTAATAAATAATCAGCCATTAGGCAAGGCATTTTTGATTCAATAAAAAAGCCTACTATTCCCATAGTTCCAATAATTATAAGTAAAGCATCATAATTGATTGCTGTTATTGCTTCTTTAAAATTAATAATTCCAAGCAATGTAAATAAAATACTGCTTATAATAACAATAATTTCTCTTTTTATTGAGAATATCATCATAAGTAGATAAGTTATTATAAATAAAATTAAAGCTAAAATCATTTTACCACCTCAAAATAAAAACAGTTCATATCATTTTATGAACTGTTCATATAGTTTTATTCAAACTTAATAGTAATTTTTGTACCTTTTCCGATTGTTGACTCGAGTTTTAATTCATATTGATATATTTCGCAAATATGCTCTACAATTGCCAGTCCAAGTCCTGTACCACCAATTTCTTTACTATGTCCTTTATCAACCCGATAAAAGCGTTCAAATACTCTACTTTGATATTCTTTAGAAATACCAATACCTGTATCTTCAATAGTAAGAGTTGATGTATTAAGGGTAATCATAATTTTTCCATTATCTACATTGTACTTGATAGCATTATCAATTAGATTGCGGATTAATTCATCAATTAATTTGGCGTCACCAACAGTTTCACATTTAGCGATATTCGTTATTACACTGATATTTCTTGCTTTTATGCGATCTTCTAATGAATCTAATATTTCAATTAAAGCTTTATCTACTTTTACTATATCTTGTTTCTTTTGATAGTTTTGTTCAATACTTGAAAGGTTTAACATATCAATAATTATATTGTTCATTCTTTTAGCTTCTTTTAAAGTCTTAGAAGAATAATTGATAATTTGATCTTTAGAATCAACAATATTATCGCATATCATTTGTTGATAACCAATAATAGATGTTAGCGGTGATTTTAATTCATGTGAAGCATTTTGAAAGAAATCGCGTTTTTCTTCTTCTAAGTTAGCTTGTTTAGTAATATCTTCTAAAGTAATTATAATTCCCCCATTTAATTTAGCTTCAGTTAAATAAGTAACATTACAATTGATTTTAGTGGAATCAATATTCAATAAGTAATTTACTTGTGAATGATTTTTAAATACTTCAAGAATTAATTTTTGTAATTTTGTGTCTCTAAATAAATATAAATAATTCTTACCAATCAAATTATTGTTAGAATCTAGAATTTTCGTTGCTTTATAATTAATAAATCTTAGTGATTCATTACTATCTATTACAACAACACCTTGTGTCAATAAGTTTAAAATAGCTTCAATTTCTTGTTCTTGTAATTCAATTTCATGAATTTTATTATCTAATACATTAGTTATACTATTTATTACAACTGGTAAATCATCGATTGTAACATCTTGATAGTCTTCATTGGCAAGTGTAGCTAATTTGGCAACTTCACTATTAATAGGCGTTAAACTTTTCTTATTAACGAAACTAATAGCAAAAATTGAAAATGCTAAAATTACCGTAAGTGCTATTAAACTAATAGTCACATATGTATAAATTATTTTGTTAACACTACCAATAGGAATGGCAATTCTAACATAGTAATTGTTTACTTTTTCAGCAACATATAACATGTTCTTTTTTTCAGTTGTTGAATATCTTTTGTAAACTTCACCAAGATTATTAATTTCTGGTCGGTCTAAGTGATTTTCGTTGATTTCATCTTCAAAGCTATCAATTACTACTTTACCAGTGCTTGATTCTATAATAGTTAACCTAATATCTTTATCTAAAGACTTAATATATTCTTTAGTATCATCAAAGTTTGAACCATCAAAATTAGTACAAGCAATCTTCAAATAATTTGTTACTTGTTTTTGATAAAATTTATTATTTTGGTTAGTTATTGTAATCATTGACACAACTAACATTGTTAGAAGTGATACAAATACAATGATTGAATTTGTAATAATTAACTTTCTTTTCATATATTTAATTTATATCCTATCCCGTAAATTGATTTTATCAGTTTACCATCATCATTTAATTTAGATCTCAATGTTTTAATGTGCATATCTAAACTTCTACTTTCAACTATTTGATTGGTATTCCAAATTTCTTCAAATAGTTGATCTCTAGATAACACATTAGGAGCATTTTTAGCAAGCAATAAAAGGATATCAAATTCTTTTACCGTTAAGTCAACCGGCTTATTTTGATAAATGCATTCTCTTTTTGCAACATCTAATTCAATATCACCTATTTTTATTAAGTTGCTTTTTCTTAATCTTCTTGCATGGGCTTCTACTCTTGACATTAATTCTAACAAATCAAAAGGTTTTTCAATGTAATCGTCTGCACCCAAATCAAGATTTTCTACTTTATCCATGGTCATATGTTTTGCGGAAACAACGATAATATGGACATTATCATATTTTTGATTTGATCTTATCTTTTTAATAATATCTGAACCACTCATATCTGGTAACATTAAATCTAATAAAACAATATCGGGAGTTTCTAACTTAAATTGTTCTAAAAATTTTTTTCCATTTTCAAAACTTTTTACAGTAAATCCTTGTTTTGTCAATGTTTTATTGATTATTAGGGAAATATCTTCATCGTCTTCTACAGAATATATTAACATGTATTGCTCCTTTAAAAAATCATTTTATCTTTATAATAGCCTGATGAAATATAAACAACCCATTCGGCAATATTTACAGAGTGATCAGCTATCCTTTCTAAATATTTTACCACAAGTGTAGTGTAAATTGCAAATGATAAATAATCTTTGTCAATATTTTCCTTATTTCTTAAATTTTCAATTATTTCTAAATATTTTTCATCGACATAATCATCATCAGCTATTACCTCTTTTGCCAAGTTATAATCCTTTTCAATATAGGCTTTAATAGCTCGATTAATCATTTGCATAACAAATACTGAAAGATTTTCTATTTCAGTATTTTTTTCTTCTTTTTCTTTATAACCAATTAATTTAGTTGCAAAATCGTAAATATCTTCTGCATGATCTCCTATTCTTTCAAGATCAGATACAAGTTTTAAAACACCTGTTACTTCTTTTAAGTCTTTTGCAAAAGGACGCTCCTTCAAAAGGATATTAACACACATTTCCTCAACTAAGCGTTCATATTGATCTATCAAGTCATCATTTATCTCAACATGATCGCATTTTTCCAAGTAATAGTTTATCGCCTCAGTTATGTTAGTTACTACTGCGTCACTCATTTTTAAAACTAATTGATTTAAGCTTTCCATTTCTTCTCTTAGATTCATTTTTATCCAAACCTTCCTGTTATATAGTCTTCTGTTTTACTGTTTTTAGGGTTAGTAAATAATTCAGTAGTATTTTCGTATTCAATTACTTCACCCATTAAAAAGAATGCGGTATAATCGGAAATTCTAGTTGCTTGTTGCATATTGTGAGTAACAATTATAATTGTGTATTCTTTTTTTAATTCTTGAATTAGATTTTCAATTTTTAAAGTTGCAATAGGATCGAGAGCACTAGTTGGTTCATCCATAAGAATTACATCGGGTTTCATTGCAATACATCTTGCAATACAAAGTCGCTGTTGTTGACCACCTGATAAGCCTAAAGCACTATCTTTTAATCGGTTCTTTACTTCTTCATACAAAGAAGCTTGTTTTAAAGCTGAAATCACGATTTCTTTTAATTTTTCTTTATTTTTAATTCCACTGCATCTTGGACCATATGCGACATTATCAAAAATTGACATTGGAAAGGGATTAGGATTTTGAAAGACCATACCTACCTTTGTTCTAAGTTCAACTTCATTCAAGTTGTTGATGTCACTATCTTCATACTTTATGGTTCCCGTTATCTTACAGTTTTCAATTAAATCGTTCATTCTATTAAAGCATCTTAGTAATGTCGATTTTCCACATCCAGAAGGTCCAATAAAAGCGGTTATTTTATTTTTATAAATAGGTAAATTTATATCTATTAATGCATGTTTTTCGCCATAATATAGATTTAAATTTTCTATTTTAAATATTTCTTTATTAACTTCTTCCATATCTATTCCTTTTTTAAATTTATTCTATATGTTATTATCTTAACTATAATATTTAAAGCAAACACTACAATTAAGATAATGATTGAAATTGCACAAGCTGCTCCATAATTTGGTACTTCACTACTTGTTAATGACCAAATATGAAGTGACAATGAAGTTGATCCTTTTAATATGTAAATATTATCTTCGATTGAGGTTCCCATTACAAATATTAAAGCAGCCGATTCACCAATTATTCTTGCAATAGAAAGAATTGCCGAGGTAAGTATACCTGGTATTGCATTTGGTAGAATTACTTTGAATATAGTTTGAGTCTTTGATGCACCAAGTGCAAGTGATGCTTTCATATAATCTTTAGGTACAGTTTCCAACGATTCACTAGTTGTTTTTATGATAGTTGGAAGCAATACGATAGTAAGGGTTAACGCCCCCGCAAGTATCGAATATCCTTTTACTTTAGTAATGGTACTAACAAAAGGTATGAATATAAGTGATCCTACAAATCCAAAGATAATTGAAGGTATTCCACTAGTTGCATCTATCATATTTGTCAATATATTTTTAAACTTTAGATTTTTTGCGTATAAAACTAGATAAATTGATGCACCAATTCCAAGAGGCATACTAAACAACAATGTTAATAGAATTAAATATATTGTCGTTATTAATGAACCTCTTATGCCACCACCAGTAGTTTTACATTGTAAGTATGTTATCTTATATGCTTTATTTAGTTCTTCGGCAAATTTTTCTGCACCATCAGTTGCTTTTGCGTAAGCATCTTGTAAATCAATTGTTTCACCAATTAATACATCTAATTGTTCTCCTTTTTTGGCTTTGTATTCTGCGTTATTATTAGTTTCAACTAAACTATTAAAAGGTGAATTTACTGCCACATAACAAATTGTTATTATTTTTTTACCATCTACACTTTTATCATTTTTTATGGATATTCCATAATTACTTACAAAATAGGCATTTTCAATATTAGGATCATCAAACACTTCACCAGTTTGTTTAGTACTTACAACATTTAATGTTTCAGCATAATCAGAAGTTATAAACTTCCAAGATAGATATGGTAATCCATTTTTAAAAACATAAAATATTATTGCAAATAATCCTATTACCGTAAAAGTTGTAGCAAAATAAGTTACGATGTTTTTAATTAGATCTTTTATTCGTCTTTTTTTATTTTTCATTTTTCATTACTTTCTTTTTAACATAATTTAATAAGAGGTTAACGCCAATAATTAATATAATTAATAAGATACCAAGACTAAATCTAATATCATAATTTACACCACTTGATTCATAAATACCTTGTAACATTGTTGATGTTATCGTACTTGTTGGTTTAAAAGGATTTAAAGCAATGCCTATTGCCCCACCGCAAACCATTGAAACTGCAGTAGCTTCACCTAATGCTCTACCAATACCAAGTATTGTTGCGGCGATAATTCCGCTTTTTGCACCTCTAAGAATAATTTTAAAATTTGTTTGAGTTGTTGTTGCACCAAGTGATAAAGAAGCCCATACTAGATTTTCTTTTACGGCTTTCATTGAAGTAACCGCAAGCATAGTTATAGTTGGTACTATCATCATAATAAGTACTGTCACTACTGAAATTAGTGATACTCCACCAGCTGTTTGTAAATTAAATACGTAAGCAATATTTTTAACAATCTTATTAATTACTCCCATTCCGAATAAGCCAAAAATAATTGAAGGAATTGATGCGAGTAATTCTACAATATTTTGTAAAATTGCCCCTAGTTTCTTAGGAGCAATTCTTACTATGAAAAGGGTAGTTAGAACACTGATTGGCACTGCAATCAGTGTTGCTAACGTTACGATAAATAATGTATTAATGACAATACCCAATGCACCATATTTACCCTTTAAAAAGGTTGTTCCAAATAAGAAATAAAACAGATTAGCGTTTTGTTCGCCATCATATTTACTAACAAACGGCTTTATACCTTTTATGAAAATGAAAAGTATTATAAAAATTATTGTTGATGCGCAAATAAGTCCAATTATTAAAAATATTGTTTGAACTATTTTATCAATTTTTAATTTTTTATTAGTACTATTCATTATCTAGTTAATTTCACTCCATTTAATATTTTCTGTTGCGTAGATTTTCTTTAATTGTTCTTTAGTAATGTTTGTTACTGTATCATTTAAAACATTTACAACTACTACTATACCATCTTTACAAAGCATACCAGAAGTATTATCTGCAGGGGTTTCACTAGCATTTAATTCTCTTGATAAGAAACCTACATGAAGTTTATTTACGCTTGTTTTTTCACTACCTTGAGTACCTTTATATGCGGCACCTGAACCAGTGTGGTTATGAACAGCTTTAAATGTTGGGCAGTTTTTAGCAAATGCTTCGCTTAATGCTTTTGCAATTTTTTCTACTGAAGTTGAACCACCAAATTTAATTTCAATTTGGTCACTAGCAGCACATGGTTTTTCACAAAGTGCTTTGATTTCTTTATTTTCTTCTTTATCTAATAATTCTTGGAAACTTAAAGCACTTGCAATTGATTTTGTTGTAATACCATCTTTCGCTTTGATGATACCTTGACCTTCTTTACTTGTTGTAAATAATACAAATGCTTGTATTAATAACCATTCAGTCTCAGTACAATTGTCTTTTGTTGTAGTTATATAATTAAAGTTTCTTGAAAGTTTATAACTACCATCAATTACTGCAGCTTCGCTTGGTGCAACACCTTCATAGTTTAAGGCTTTTAATCCTGATTCAGCTAATGATGCAAGTGAAATATAACCAATTCCGTATTCATCATTTTTTACTAAACTAATCATATTAGCATTATCTGTTGCCTTAACATAACCTGGAATTTTGCTATCGTCTTCTTTTGCTTCAGCGTAACCTATTGCAGTAAAGAATCCATCTCTTGTACCAGATTCAGAATCTCTTGAATATCTTGTTACTACTTTTGTAGTATCAAATGTATCTTTTGGAGTTGTTTTTTTACAACTTACTAGTCCTAATAATGCACATATCAATGCTAAAATTAAAATATTTTTTTTCATATAATTATCTCTCCTTTATTATTTACACTAAAATTATAGCAAATTATTGTTTGTCAATAAATCATATTTTTGTAAATAAATGTAAAGAAAATGTAAAAAGTGATTATATTTGAACTGATATCTGTCAAGTAGACAGTTAATAAAAATAAAAATTTATGCCGATAATGCTTGGTTTCGATATTCCATCGGAGCCAAGCATTTTAATTTGGCTTGAAATCTCTTGTTATTATAAAATTCAATGTAATCTTTTATAGATTGAATTAAATTTTCTATTGAATAAAATTTGTCTATATAATACATTTCTGATTTGATTGTACCCCAAAAGGCTTCCATAGGACCATTATCAATACATTTACCAACTCTAGACATACTTTGTATCATACCTTGTTCATCTAATTTGAATTTAAATACCTTTGATGTAAACTGAAATCCTCTATCACTATGAAATATTGGCTTAGCTGTTGGATTTAATGCTATTGCTTTATCAAATGTATCAAATACTAATTTATTATCATTTCTAAATGACAATGTATAAGCTACTATAGATTTATCGTATAAATCCAAAATTGAACATAAATAAATTTTTTGCTTTTGACCAATAACTTTAAATTCTGTGACATCAGTTAACCATTTTTCATTCGGATAATTAGATATAAAATCTCTGGATAATTTGTTTTCTCCTACTTGTTCAGGTTGTACTTTTATGTAGTTATATCGTTTCCGTCGTATTTTTGACTTAATTTTTAGTTTTCTCATAAGTCTTCTGATATATTTCCATGAGTAATTGGTATTGTTTAAACGATTAATATACATTGTCATTCTGCGATAACCCAAAATATGATTATACGAACAATCATATTCTATTATTAGTTCACATAATTCTTGATCTTTATTTTCTTTTTCTGGAACTATCCTATTTTTCCACTTGTAATATGAACTTCTATTTAACCCCAATATTTCACAGATTATTTGAATTTTATATCCTAAATTAGAAAAATAATCCACTGTTAAATAGTATTCTTCTAGTTTTACCTTTGAGTGTTGGCTCGTTTTTGTAAACGATGCTTTTTTTTTAAAACTTCGAGTTCTAATTGAAGACGTTCATTTTCTCTTCTTAATCTTTCATTTTCAAGTTCTAATAAATCTTCTTGTGTCTTTGATTTAACTAAATGTTTAGATTTACGCCCTTTTTTCTGTAATTTTAAAGATTCATAACCTTTTTCTTTAACTTTTTTTACCCATGTGTATACTTGAGCATAAGGAATAAAATATTTATTAGCTGTACTTTTATAATCATAGTTATTTGATATACAGTAATTTACAATTTCAATTCTTTCTTCATATGATACTTTTCTAGACTTCATAGAATACACCTCGCTCATCGGTTTATAATCTGCTAATATTATACCATTATTATACTTTAAAATCCATTTTCTTAATGTTTCGGTACTCAAGATTTTATATTTAATTTGTAAACTTTCTATTGATCCTTTTCCATCTAAATATTCTTTAATTACATTTTCTTTGAACTCCCTAGTATATGTGCTATTAAATGGTTTATCATCGAAAACAGAATCTCCATATTTGTTAAACAGTTTAATCCACATCCTTAAAGTCGTTTTACCACAATTTAAATCTTTACAAATATCTATAAAAGATTTTCTCCCTTCAATGTACTCTTTTATAACTTTTATTTTTGTTTCTTTTGTATATTTAGGTTTTCTTCCCATAATAAAAATGCCTCCAAAGTAAATAGTGAATAATTTTATTTTTATTCACTGTCTACTTTAGAGACATCATATCAATTGCTATAATCACTTTTTACTATGTTTATTTATCTTGTCATCATATACTGCTATTTCTTTTAAATTTGCTTCATTCCCTCGTAAAAGATAAGTATTTGAACTACCGCAGAAAGGGCAAATTTTTCCATATTTTACAGTTTCATATTCCTTGTGACAAGCATCACAATAAGATACTGCTTTAATATTTATTATTTCTAGTTTTGAATCTTTTAATAATTCAGATTTTTTGGCGTTCCAATTCCAACAATCTTCTAAATAATCGTTAACAATAGCAGATACTTCACCAATTTCTAATGTTACTTTAGCAATTCGCTTCACGTTATTTTGACGAGCAGCATTTTCAACCATTTTAGCAATGTGAAAGACAATCCCTAATTCATGCATTATTTTTTGTTTCCCTTTTGTGCTTTTACGTATTCTTTATGTTTTTTGATTGAAAGTTTTTCTTCAGGAGTTTTAGTTTTAAACTTGATTTTTAATCCACGTTTAATTGCATATGGTAAAATTTTCTTAAATTTATCTTCACTTTTTACCATAGTTGACATTTCAGGATGATCTCTAACTAGATGAATTGCGTCAAATTCACATTTAGTTGTACATACTCCACAACCAATACATTTGTTTTCATCAACAATTGATGCACCACAACATAAGCAACGATTGGCTTCTGACATTGCTTGTTCTTTTGTGAATGTTTTATGGGCATCCTTGAAACTATTTCTGTAGTCAATTGTTTCATCCATTCCTGGTTCGTTTCTTCCTTGATTATCATAACCATCGATTACTAAATCATCTTTATTTAATTCAATAAAATCTCTTCTATTACGACCTATTGTCAAACTTGTACCAGGTTGAACAAAGCGATGTAATGATTCAGCTGCACATTTTCCAGCCTCAATAGCATCAATAGCAAATTTAGGTCCTGTGTATACATCACCACCAACAAAAATATCAGGTTCATTAGTTTGATAAGTTAATTTATCAGCAACAGGATAATTACCATGTTGGAAAGTTACTTTTGTTCCTTCTAGTAAATTGCCCCAATTAATTGTTTGACCTATTGCGAAAATTACATGAGTAGCATCGATAGTTACAGTATCATTTTCGTCATAAACTGGATTAAATTTATGGGTTACTGGATCATTTACGCTTAAACACTTTTTGAAGACAATTTGTTTTACACAACCATTTTCATCTTTGATAATTTCTTTTGGACCATAACCATTGTTAATTTCAATTCCTTCATCCAAAGTTTCAAGTATTTCTTGATTTGTTGCAGGCATATGATTACGATCTTCTAGAGAAAATACTGATACTTTGTTAGCTTTAAAACGTTTCGCAGTACGTGCACAATCAATTGCAACATTTCCTCCACCAACCACTACCACATTGCCATTCAAAATTGTTGATTTGTCTACAGTGGCATCATGCAAGAATTTTACGGCGACACTTGTGCCTTTAGCATCTTCTCCAGGTATTCCTGGAAGTTTTCCGCCTTGACAGCCAATTGCGATATAGAATGCTTTAAAGCCTTCTTCTCTTAATGAAACTATTGTAACATCTTTACCTACTTCAACACCACATTTAATAGTGACACCAAGTTCTTTTAGTATTTCAATTTCAGCATCAATTACATCTTTTTCTAATTTATATGAAGGAATACCATAAGTTAACATACCACCAGGTTTTTCATTTTTTTCAAACACAACTGGATAATATCCTTTAGTTGCAAGATAATACGCACATGATAGACCAGCTGGCCCTGCACCAATGATAGCAATTTTTTCTTTCCATCTACCCATATTTGATGGGATGACAATGTCTGGAATGTATCTTGTATTACTTTGTAAATCTAATTCTGCAACAAATTTTTTGATATCATCGATAGCAACAGCCTCATCTATTTTGCCTCTAGTACAAGCGGCTTCACATTTTTTGTTACAAACTCTACCACAAATAGCAGGGAAAGGATTATCTTTTTTAATTAAGGCTAAAGCATCACGGAATCTACCTTCTTTAACCATCTTAATATAACCTTCCACCGCAATATGAGCTGGACAAGCTACTTTACAAGGAGCAGTTCCAGTTTGGTAACAATTTATACGGTTTTTATCTCGATAGTCTTCATCCCATTTATCTTTACCCCAAGGCATATGATCTGGTAATTCATGTTTTGGATATTTGATAGGGCCATTTTTAGTATTTAACTTTTGACCTAGTTTTACTGCACCACTTGGGCAATATTCTACACATTTACCACAAGCTACACATTTATCAATATCAATATGTGCGGTATATGCGCTTCTAGACATATTAGGAGTATTAAATAATTGTGAAGTTCTTAAAGCATTACAAATATTAACATTACAGTTGCAAATAGCAAAAATTTTATTTTCGCCATCTATGTTAGTTATTTGATGAACATATCCATTAGCTTCAGCGTTCTTAAGAATTTGAATTGCTTCTTCATATGTGATTTTTCGGCCTTTATTGGTTTCAACGCAATAGTCAGCCATATCACCTACGCCAATACACCATTCTTCACAACTGTCACCACAGCCTTCATCTAGTTTTGATCTACCATATCTACAAGAACATATTCCCACACTTAAGTGACCTTCATATTTTTTCAACCAATATGAAATATGTTCTATATCTAACGATGTATTTTTTGCATCTATTGCTTGTTCTACTGGTATTACGTGCATACCAATTCCAGCACCTCCTGGTGGAACCATTGGAGTTACTTTTTCTAGCGGTAAAAACGTCATTCTTTCGAAAAACATTGCAAGTTCTGGATGTTCATCTAATTGTTCTTTTATCATATTGGTAAATTCAGCTGAGCCTGGAACAAATAATGGAAGTAAATACCTGCGTTCTCTTTTTCCTTCTATTGGACCATTCTTATCATATAAATCACCATAGTCATATTCTAATATACCGATATGTGACATTTCATCAAGAATTTTTTGTAATTCTGTACTCGTATAACCTTTATTCATTTTTAACAATTGTTCAAATGTATAGTGCTTACGTACTTTCATCTTTAAAGCAATGTCAGCCATTTCATCAGTTACTACACAAGCAAGTCCCCAATATTCTGGATCATCAGTAGTAAGACCATGTAATTTGTGAGGAAGACAGTCAGTAATTTTTTTGCCAAGTTTTAATATTTTCTCACGAGGTTCTTTTTCGCCTTTATGTTCCGGTATAAAAGCATTACTCATTTCTGGCATTATTCTTCCTCCTTCCACTTAATAATTTCAGCTGATAACCATTTTGCAAATTCATCTACACCTTCACCAGTTTTAGCACAGATTGGCATCACCTTAGTTTTCGGGTTTCGCATTTTAATGTATTCTTTGCAATTTTCTAAATTAAAATCAAAATATGGTAGTACATCAATTTTATTAACCAATACAACATCGCAAATAGAAAACATTAGTGGATATTTCAAAGGTTTGTCATCACCTTCAGGAACTGATAAAATCATTATATTCTTCACTGAACCAGTATCAAATTCAGCAGGGCATACAAGATTACCAACATTTTCTAAAATAACTAAATCAACTTGATTCATATCCAAATTATCAAGACCTTGTTTAGTCATTTCAGCATCTAAATGACACATACCACCTGTATGTAATTGGATAGTTTGAACACCTGTAGCAACTTTTATTTTTTCAGCATCTACTTTAGAATCAATATCTGCTTCCATTACCGCAATCTTAAATTTTTCCTTTAAAGCATTTATTACTTTTATAAGGGTAGTTGTTTTACCTGAACCAGGTGAAGACATAACGTTCAATAAAAAGATTTTGCGTTTTTTTAAATCACTACGTAAGTTATCCGCATCCTTATTATTTTCGTCAAAAATACTTTTTTTAATTTCAATTACTTTTACTTCATCCATAATATGACCCCTTTTTTTGTTATTTTATCACATCAAACAAATTTTGTAAATCTTTCCTAATTATCTTTTTATATATAGAACTATATATTTTTTGATATAGTTTAATTATTTAAAAATACAATTTTTTCTATATATTTTGTATCCAATATACTAAATTTCTTTAAATTTTGGTTTTCAACAAAACATTCTTTAATGGTTTGAATAACCAAATCATAGTCTTGATATTTCTGATTTGCTAGTGTAAGTACTGATCTAGGCATTTGTCTTTGATAGGTTGCTAGAAGTCTTACATTAGACATAATGTATTCATCACTTGAATCCATAACTTTCGTTATATTTAATTCCGATTCTTCTATATGACTCTCTTCATATTTAGTGGTAGTAATAAAGGTTAGATCTTTAAAATATAAAATATCATCATATTTACCAGATTTATCGTTAAATAAAGTTTCATAAATATTTTCTAAATCAAAACACACATTATCCGTTTTTAGTATAATGTTGTATTTATTAGGAAACTCCATTATTTCGACATTCCAAGTAGTGTTATATGTATTTAAATATTTTATAGTAGTATTAATTGCCTTTGATACTTCGTTAGTAATATTATTTTTTGTTATTTTTCGCATATTGTACTCCTTAGCACTATTATAACATAAAAAGATGTAAATACGATTAAACGTACTTACATCTTTTTTTTAATGATTACTTTTCAGCATTTACAATAGCATCGTTTACTTCCATTGCTAGGTCATAAGTAACTCTTGATAATCTAGCAATTTCATCAACGCCTAATTTGTAATCTGGATCATTAACATTTTTCTTGCTTAATTCTTCAACTAGTTTAGCAATTTCTGAAGCATTGCTTTTAACTACTGATAATTTTTCGCTTAGTTTGTCCATCATACTAATTAACCTCCTTCACTTATTTCTTTTTTGTAATAAACTATTTTTAATATCCCATAATTTTTGTGATAGGTCTACATAATAGCCATGAGGATTGTCGAATCGTTTTACTTCATCCCAAAGTCTAGATAATGAATACTTACAAAACTTTCTTGATTCTTCAAGAGATGGAATTTGATAAACTAATTTACCATCCTTAAAAATTGGTTTTTGTAATTCTTCAACATAGAAATTAGTAAGATTCTTACGTTTCCAAGTAAATCTTGGATCAAAGATTTCATATTCTTCACTATCAATTACTTCATCGTGTAAACATATTACATCAGCAAGGGCCATATTAGTATCCTTTGAAAATAAACGATAAACTTTTTTGAAATGTGGGTTAGTAATTTTTCCCTCATTTTCGCTTATTTTCATCTTGGGAACTATTTCACCATTTTCAACGATTGCGGCAAGTTTATATACACCATCAAATACAGGATTAGATTTTGATGTTATTAAGCGTTCACCAACTCCGTATGAGTCAATACAAGCACCTTGATTTTGTAATTCAGTAATTAAGTATTCATCTAAGCTGTTTGATGCACAAATTTTTACAAATGGTAAACCTGCTTCATCAAACATCTTTCTTGCCGACTTAGAAAGATATGCAATATCACCAGAATCTATACGAACAGCAGCTTTTTCTAGATTAAATTCTTTAATTACTTTTATAGCATTAGGCACACCGCTCTTTAATACATTGTATGTATCAACAAGTAACACCACATTATCTGGATATAATTTTACATATGCTTTAAATGCTTCATATTCACTAGGGAAGGCTTGAACCCAAGAATGAGCCATAGTTCCTAAAGCCTTAACACCAAACCATTCATCACATGTTACACATGATGTTCCTGAAACCCCCGCAATATAAGCTGCTCTTGGTCCTAAAATGGCGGCAGAAGCACCTTGAGCACGGCGTGCACCAAATTCCATAACGCTTCTTCCAGCAGCCGCTCTTACAATTCTTTCAGCTTTACTTGCGATTAATGATTGATGGTTAATCGTAAGTAGTAGGAATGTTTCAATTATTTGGGCTTCAATAATAGGAGCTTTAACTGTAACAATTGGTTCATTAGGAAAAATAAAGTTACCTTCTTCTACCGCATAAATATCGCCTGTAAAATGAAAGTCTTTTAAGTATTCTAAGAATCCTTCACTAAATGAACCTTGTTTTCTTAAATATTCGATATCTTCACTGCTGAAATGAAGATTTTCAATATATTCAATTAATTGTTTTAACCCTGCACATACCGAAAACCCCGCATTATTAGGATTCATTCGGTAAAACATATCAAAATAAACTATTTTATCTTTCATTCCTAATTCATAATAACCATTGGCCATCGTTAATTCATAAAAGTCAGTTAAAGTTGTATAATTATTTAAATCTTTTAACATTGGTTGTACCTATCTTAACATGTAACATCTACATGTATTCCTTTCAATATATCAAATGTTTCTTCGTTTAATTTTTCATCAAAAGATGCGGTTAAATTTTTATTTACAATTATTCTTGCATTAGGAAGGGCTGCTTTTACCATTACTACGTTAGATAGCACACAAATATTTGAAACAAGCCCACAAATTTCTACTTCATCATAGCCTTTACCTACTAAATAGTTGGCAAGTTCCAGTGATGGAAAGGTTGGTTTTTCAAATACTTTAATTGCTTTATCTAAATATTTACCAACTTCACCATATAATTTATGACCATCAGTATCTTTTATACAATGTTTTACTGGTAATTTTTTACCTTCAAGCGTATCAAAATAATTATCATAATGAGTATCAAGAGTAAAAATAACATTATCGTATTCTTTGATTTTTTGAACTATTCTTTGTTCTAATTCTTCAGCTTTTTTAAAACCTAATGAACCATTTACAAAATCATTTTGATAATCAACAACAATTAATAATTTCATTTTTTATCTACCTCGCTTATATTATATACTTTTTTTGAATATTTTTCAACCTATTTTACTCAAACAAAAAAAGCTGATAAATATCAGCTTATAGATTTTCTGGATAGTTATTTTCTTCATCACTTGTAAAAATGATAATATCAAATATTACCATTTGAATAAGAATAGATAAACCAAATGTACTTCCACCTAAAAATGAACATGCAAAAATCGTTGTAATAATTGCAAATATTATTAAGCAGAATATTCTGATTTTATTATTATTTAACGTTAATAAATATAACACAATCCCCGCAACATATAGTAACAAATATAATATTAAACGATCAGCACCAACAAAATCATTACTTATAATAGCATATACGTAATTAATTACATAACTACTAAATAGTAAGATTACAGGTATTGTTATATCACTCTTAGATAGTTCTTTTTTTACTCCAAGAACAATTAACATAATTGATGATGCAATCATTAATCCATAAGTAATTATATCAAATACAACACCTGTATTGTAATTACTTGTAAATATTCTATCTATTAATGCTACACCTATAAAGAAAGTTGCAACACTAGCTAAAACTACTACAATTTCACTAAATTTACTCTTTAATTTTGTAAACATTTTTTTCACTCCTTATTATATAATATCTTATTCTTCTACTATTTATACCCTTTTTTCTACTTTTTTATACTCATCACTTTTTAATCCAAGTATCAGTAGGAAAACAGCAGGTAAAAATAATAATCCAATAGTATATCCTACTTTATGATTAAAACTATGAGATATCCTATTACATAATTCAATTGTATGAATAAGTGATACAATTGATATTGTTAAACTAACAACCAAAATAAATACATTAGGAATTTCTTCAAAAACTAAATCAAGTATAGTTGACAGAATCAATAACACTACTGAAAAATAAAAATTGAATTCATTCCAAACAAGTTTAAACAAAACATATACGTTGTATACCGGTATTACAGCATAATAACCTGGAAGATTAGCTTTTTCAAAGATTTTCCACATTGCTATAATTATTAATACACAACAAATTACAATTAATGCTACAAACACAATACCAAATGGCACAGATATTTCAAAAGCTTTCTTTAAATTATTCAACATACTATGCTATTTCCTTTGTTAATTATTTTTTAATTTTATACAGAAGTCACAACAGTCGTTTCCTCTACCTAATGTTTTAGTTCGCTCCCATATTAAATTCTTATGTAGGCCTTCATATACAGTATCATCACTATCACAAAAGCATTGACAAAGATTTGGACAATTATATTTAGTCATAAAATCTTTATATGGACACTTAATCATGTCAATTCGCCAAATCTTTTTGCTTACACTTATATCTTTTTTCTTGAATCCTGCATTTTCATTAAAAGATTTATTGGCAACTTTTCTAAAAATTGTTGGTACAAGACTATACATAAATGGAATTTTTAAGATTTTTTCGAAACTCTTACGCTTTTCAATTGCATGTGTGTGAACTATTTCATGAATTAAATTGTATAGTTTTTCTTCTTCCATATGCGGAATTAGTGTTTGATACATAGCGATTGCGGGGACTATTTGGCTTTCTAAATGCATCATTAACTCCTTTGATGCATTTTGATTTTCAAAAAATATTTTTTCTTTTGTGTTAGAGTACTTTTCTAGCAATTCATCATTAATTTCAGGGAATTCTTCGCTTATAATAATTTTAAACCATGTTTCGATATAACTTTCCTTCTTAGACATTTTCACAATATTCCTTTACTACTCTTACTATTAATCCTCTTCTTTCTGCTTTTGAATCAAAAGGATGGTCAGGATCGATAATAGAAATTATTCTCTCTTCATTACTATTTTCATCATATTTATAGTTCTTACAATAATTTAAAATTTTAGTTTCATTTTCTTTGCCATATTCAACAACAAGAGATTCCAAAATTTCGGTTTCAATTATTTGATCACGATATTGTAACAATAATCTATCATGAGGATCGGTATGTGATAATTCATAAGTTACAAAAAACCTTAAAATATTATTACCACTTTTTAAACTTTCGTATGTTTTCTTAAGTAACATAACTTTATAATAGTCACAAATATCTTCAATCTTTGGCAATTCAATATCTTCGGGGCCATAAATTGTATCAGAATTAAATCCCATTACTTCGCCACCTACACCATATATAGAGTACTCATAACCATTTTCTTGTTCAAATTGAAGAGCATCAGCCATAAGTCCACCCCATCCTCGTTGGGTCATTCGCACAATTTCACCTGTGTTAAAAACTGGTACCCATCCACGTTCTTGATGATCATAGCCTGAGATTCTATAACCTTTTTCTCTTATTTCTCTTACTAATGTCATATAGGCATGCATATTAAAACTTGGCATTTCTTTGAAACCATTATAATCATAATCAGTCCATCCAACTACTTTATATTTCATATCCTATTCTCTCATCTCCTTCATAATATTTTACAATATTTTGAATATTTTTTCCAATTTATTGCTAACTTAAACAATTCAATTTACTAAAAATTAACTATAAAAAAAATCCGTGTAATAATACACGGATTAATACTGTCAATGCTTTAGAAAAATATTGAAAAAAAGATTGTTATTTATGGATGAATCTAAAATGCTAAAGATAGAAAAAGCATATGTCAAGTAATACTTGGTCTTAATTAGATTCAAAAATGGAAATTGACAAACATTGACAAGTTGAAGAAGATAAATAGATTAAAAATGACTTGGGGAGACAAAATAAAAAATCTAATTTTTCTTCTTCTATATATTTATACGACACAAAGGCTTTTTTTGTCCGCTTTTTTTACAAATTTTTTAAAAATTTGTAATTTTTTTAAAAAAATAAAAAACTATTGCTTATTTAATAGTTCATTTCTATTGATTTTATCTGATTCTATCAAAAATTGCGATGGTAACAAAACATATAAATTAATCGATGCAATGCAATGTTAGTCTTTACATAGCAAAAATTGTGAGGGTAGCAAAACCAGTTGGATAAATTTGAGTTAACGTAAGTGGTCTTTACATAGCAAAAATTGTGAGGGTAGCAAAACTTAAATTCTTCACGATTTTTGAAAATTATTGTCTTTACATAGCAAAAATTGTGAGGGTAGCAAAACTTTGATGTTCTCTTGCTTTTTCATTTTCTTGTCTTTACATAGCAAAAATTGTGAGGGTAGCAAAACTGGTAAAAAGTGCTGAGTCCCCTTCCGCAAGTCTTTACATAGCAAAAATTGTGAGGGTAGCAAAACTCTAAATTACCAGACATATCAGTAACACCAGTCTTTACATAGCAAAAATTGTGAGGGTAGCAAAACAAATAGGTTGATAACCAATATTTGCGAAAAGTCTTTACATAGCAAAAATTGTGAGGGTAGCAAAACTCTAAATTTCCTATCGACCATTCACATAAAGTCTTTACATAGCAAAAATTGTGAGGGTAGCAAAACGATTATATATAACATCGCCATTAGGTAGTTGCCTTTACATAGCAAAAATTGTGAGGGTAGCAAAACATACCCAACCACTTCTTCGGTTTTTGTGTCGTCTTTACATAGCAAAAATTGTGAGGGTAGCAAAACTGATACGTGTATTACCTACTTACGGTAAACGTCTTTACATAGCAAAAATTGTGAGGGTAGCAAAACGATTTATTAATGAATTCTATGAGAGCGGTTGTCTTTACATAGCAAAAATTGTGAGGGTAGCAAAACGCACTTGTAGTTTGTGCTACACTAAAATCAGTCTTTACATAGCAAAAATTGTGAGGGTAGCAAAACGTCATACGAATATATGCCATAATCGCCTTCGTCTTTACATAGCAAAAATTGTGAGGGTAGCAAAACTTGATTTTAGAGCGTTTGCAGGAAACTAAAGTCTTTACATAGCAAAAATTGTGAGGGTAGCAAAACTAGCACGAACAATAATGCATAATAATATGGGTCTTTACATAGCAAAAATTGTGAGGGTAGCAAAACACTCAACACATTTACCACAAGGTAAATCAAGTCTTTACATAGCAAAAATTGTGAGGGTAGCAAAACGTAGCAAATCTGGCACAAGTACTAGCGCTAGTCTTTACATAGCAAAAATTGTGAGGGTAGCAAAACATATATTCGGCGACGTTGTGAGCCTAATTGGTCTTTACATAGCAAAAATTGTGAGGGTAGCAAAACTTGTCGATAATCAACCTACTACTTTGTATGGTCTTTACATAGCAAAAATTGTGAGGGTAGCAAAACTAGGATTATTTCTATATGTTAAAGTAATAAAGTCTTTACATAGCAAAAATTGTGAGGGTAGCAAAACTATAAGCAAAAGCTTTGCGTTGAGCGGTAGGTCTTTACATAGCAAAAATTGTGAGGGTAGCAAAACAAGATTGTTTAGTTAAGGTTGGCGATATAAGTCTTTACATAGCAAAAATTGTGAGGGTAGCAAAACATTATGTTGATGTTGATAAAATGCAACTTCGTCTTTACATAGCAAAAATTGTGAGGGTAGCAAAACTATAAGCGAAAGCCTTACGTTGAGCAGTAGGTCTTTACATAGCAAAAATTGTGAGGGTAGCAAAACTAGGGTTATCACGATATGTTAAAGTAATAAGTCTTTACATAGCAAAAATTGTGAGGGTAGCAAAACGTGACACGCATGACCCGGTTATTGATTTATGTCTTTACATAGCAAAAATTGTGAGGGTAGCAAAACATGATGAAACTTCCTCAAGAGATAATAGCCGGTCTTTACATAGCAAAAATTGTGAGGGTAGCAAAACCTACTCTTCTATATTGATTAGTTGTAAGTCGTCTTTACATAGCAAAAATTGTGAGGGTAGCAAAACAAACTTCGTATTTTTGGCTTTTGATTTCTTGTCTTTACATAGCAAAAATTGTGAGGGTAGCAAAACAACAAAGAAATAACTAGACAAAATGTAAATGTCTTTACATAGCAAAAATTGTGAGGGTAGCAAAACCTCAAATTAATTATAGCACATTTTTGAATTTTAGTCTATTATTTCATTTATTATATTACTAACTACTTCTTTTGTTCGTATTATCATCTTATCAGTCAATTCTTTTTTTAATTCATTTATACTTAAATTTCTTTTGCAATTCATTGCAATTTCATACATTTGCTCTTCGTTGCTTAAATCATAAATATTGTTATGTGCTATTGCAATACTGTCGTCTGTTATTGATAATTTCTCATTGATTGCATATGTGTTTACTAATAAAATTAAATTATAATAATTGTGATTAAGTTCTTTAAGAATTGAATCTGTAATATATGGTATATCTATAATTATTAAGTAATCTTTCAGTTCATCGATTTTAGCCATTTCTTTTACTATTTTTAACTGTAATTTTATAACTTCTTCATAGGTTAAAGAGTATTGACTTATTTCAAATTCATTTTTTAATAGGTTTAATTCAATCATTTTAATTATTAGTTTTTTCGTTAAATCAGTTATTGTTCCATTTATAGTTATATTTTCTGTATCTATACTTAAATTAATATCATCGCATATAGTTTTTAATAAATTATTGGTACTTATAAATATTTCATTGTATTCGATCTTTTCCAATAGTAAATCATAATATTTCTGAAATATTGATTTTGAGCCAATTTTCATATCTTCTTTTATATCATATTGTAAAAATAATTCTATATAATCATATTTTTTTAAATCAATTTGCCTATCATTAATCATTATTCTGTTGTCAATATTATTTTCTATATCATATTCTAGTCTTGATTCTTTTTCAAAATATTTTCGTATTTGATTTCTAATTGTATTTTTTAAATTTAAATCGAAACCAAATATTAATTTATATTTATCAACAATTATACTATTATTTTTCGTACTTAAATTGTTTATGGTTACTTTATTCATAATTCCCCCTTTATAATAATATTAATGGATCAATTGTTAATATTTTTTCTTGATTACTTTTTCCACCTATTACAATTATTGAATTATTATATTGTTTTTCTGTTACTAACATTAATCGAATATATCCTTTTGATGGTATATTTTTCCTTAGTATATTTATGTGATTAGTAGCTGCATCTCGATTGTTGAAAATTTTACAATAAACAGAAAATTGAATCATCATATATCCATTTTTAATTAAATATTTACGAAATGAAGTATATGTTTTTTTATCGCTGTTTGTTACCATTGGTAAATCAAAGAAAAGTATTAATCTCATAAAATTATACATTATAATTTCTAAACAAAGGTATTTCTATTTCTTCAATTTTGTTTGTTGTAATTTTTTCTAGAATTTCACTAATATACATATTTATAACGTTTAAAAATGTATTAGTTTGATTGTGATATAACATATTTTTCGTACTTAGTTTTATTAGATTTAATCTATCTTCTCTTGAAAATCTCTCTTTATTCACACAATTGTTTAAAACAAAATCATCGATGATTGGTCTAAATACTTCAATTATATCGTCACTTAAATTGAAATTATTATCAATTCCTCTATGAAAAAAGCCTATACAAGTATTTAAACCTTTGGAAATTAGTACTTTTGAAATTTGTGTTCTTATTATTGTATAACCATAATTCAAAGAAGCATTCACTATATCATAAGAAAATCTAATAAACTCTTTACCAAATAGTTCTCTAAAATACATTTTAGCAGCCAAACCTTCTCTATTAGTAACATCACCAATTTTAACCTCTTCTTTAAATTCTTTCAATTTATCAATTACAGCTTTATCGCAATTGTTTTTTTCTAAAACTTCTATTTGATTTTCTATTTTTCCTTTAATAATTATTTTTTGAACATTTGCCTTAATACTATCACTCCATTCTAATTGTTTAGATAATACTAATGGTGTTTGGATGTTGCCACTAATAGGTAAAACATACGAAATGGGCAAGTGTTCTAGACCACAAATTATTAAATTAATTTTATTTTCAGCACATTTTATTAAAAAATTAGTAGTTAGATAGGTTTTATAGTTGTCAATGATTATTGTATGTATATCTTTATAAGGTATTAAGATTTCATCACTTGATCTTTTTACCTTTACATTATCTAAATAACTACATACATTATCACTTTCTTCTATGTATAGTATTCTCCATCCCATAATAATAAAAAAAGAGTCTCCTACGAGACTCGATTTCGGGACATGTCCTAAGACAGCCCTTGTTTTGCTAGATCCTCACAATCTTTGCTATGTAAGCACTCTTGCTACTAAGTGCAATATTATTGTATCACACTACAGCTCTAATTGCAAGCATTTATCTCTTTTTTTAGCAATTTTATTACCTAGTACATCAACATCAAACTTTTCAATTTTAGTCACTTTTTTACCTATGGTTTTCATAATACGATTTTCTTCATTTTTATCACAATAAATTGGTTTTACTTCAACTTTGTTTTCTAAATCATTATTTGTACCTACAAACCGATAAATCATAGGAGCATTTTCAGTAGGATCATTTGTTGTAATTCTTAGGTAATCATTTCGATATAGAGAAAATAAAAATTCATCACTATCATTTATTTTCTTTGATTTCTTTAATGATTCGTAAACATCTTTGGGTATATAATATCCATTATGGTTTTCTTTGATATTAGCATATTTAATTGTTAGAAATTTATAGTTTCCTTCTTTAGTTAAGTAAAAATCAGTTCTATATGGTGAAATTTGTAAAAGCACCACTTTTTTGTCATCAGATAAGTTTACATATTTTTGTGAGATATCCAAGTGACTATTTACTTTACCATCATAATATCTAATAGACCTAATAATCGGACCATTACCATTTTTAGATTTTTTTCTAATAAAATCTATATTGTTTTCTTCACAATATTTAACAAAAGGGTTTTCTTTTTCACCACATGTTGTATTTATAACAATGCTAACTAATAAATTAAAAGTTTCTGGATCTACCTTCTTCATTAAGAATTTATCTAAGTCTTTTTCTTTTTGGAGATTATCTTTAATTACTTTTGCAAATTTTTTACCTTCTTCACCATAAATATCTTTATATTTCGAAATTTTCATATAATCGTTATTGATTTTTCTCGCAGAATAGATTGTTTCATCACTAAACTGTCTATTAGGCTTTCTATCAACTTTATGCGAAATTTTGATATCTTCACTATATTTATTAAGGTCATTTAGTTTTCTTAATTGTATTGTGAAATCATCATCCTTCGTTGAAAACAACGTATCATTATATTGGATTAATTCTCCTGTTTCTTCATCAATTTTCACTTTATAACTAAAATTGTATTGCATTAATTCATTAATGTAATTGAATTTTCTAAAATATGCAATTATTAATGCATCTACTATATGATGATAAAAGCAATCTCTACTTTTCACCAAGTTTCTACTTTTTCTGAACTGTGATGTTATTTGGCCTCTTATTGTAAATACTTTAGTATTTTTATTGTTGGCTTTGAAATAATCTTTTAGAAGTCCCAAAACTACCCTACTTGCATATCTTGTGTCAACTAAATTTCTTTCAATAAATTCTTTTCTTACATCTTGTTTTGTTATATCTTTTTCACATAGTAAGTTTTGTAATTTTTTTAGTGATATTTTTTTATCATTATACATTTTTATTACAACTTCACGGAATTCGTCGACGCTCCAACCATTTGAATTACCACTACGTAAGTATTGAAGTGGTGTATTATTTAATTTTTGTTGGTTTTCACTTCTATACACCAGAACTTTATTGGCAATTGAATCATCAAGCGAAATTGATAATGGTATGATATGATCTATCTCGTATGCATTAGGGTCACTTATTAAAACATTTAAGTTTATTGGTTTTCCACTATACATACTTTTACCATCTTGTTGATTATAAAGCATGATCTTTTGAACTAATTTTGAATCAAGTTTCGAAAAACTATAATTAACATCTAGTATCTCTTTTGCTTTTTCTCTATTTTCTTGATTTCGTTTTTGGGCTTGTTCAATATTTTTCCTTTCTTCAGCAGTATTTCTATCCCTTGCCATTTCTATAACAATACTATCTAAATCTCCATATTTTTTTATTACCGCATTTACTACTTTGATTGTCTCATTATGTACACGTTTAGCTACAGGGGAATATATTCTGTCGCTATATGAAGGTATTGTTGTTCTTCCTTTCAAATCATCTATTGAAGTTTTCACTAGATTTAATCTTGTAATTACTTCCATTTGATTTTCAGGATTTTCATATAATTCAGGTATTATTACTTTCATTGCTTTATAAGACAATGAATGATACTGTTGTATACCTGTTATTTCAGATAATTTTACAATGTCTTCCTCACTAAACTCTGCATTGTTTATTTTTTTAATTTCTTCTTTTCTTTTTTCTACATCTTTATATTTTGTTAAAACATCAATAACCGCATCAACAATTTCAGTATCAATTATTCTATTTAAAGCTTTTAATACTTTTTGATAACCTTTAAATTCAGTGAGTATTGGTTCACCTTTGTTAACTCTAAAGCCAGTAATATTTTCTTTTTTTACCTGTAGTACATCGCATAATTTTTGAATTGTAATTTTACCTTTTTTTATGATATACTCATTTATTATTAGTTTTTTTTCGTCTGGGGTAATATAATTATCATAGTTATCAGCACGCTGTATTTCTAAATTATTTAAATCATTTAAAAAATTAAACAAATCAGCTGTAAATGACATTTTTGCTGCACGAGGTTCGTTTTGGTATATGGAACATTTCCCTTGCATTTTTTCAATCATACTATGTATAACTTCTACCTCACCATTTTCATGTGGTATAAATCTACCATATATAGTAGGCGATTCCATGCTTCCTGGTCCTTCATTAAAGTCACGTCTTCTGAAAATTATATTTATTATCTTATCATTAACTTCTTTTGACAAGCCTTGATTAGCTAAAATTTTTTTGAGTTCTGACTCATATGAAGAACTTTTATAAATATTATTTATTCCACGAACTTTACCATTTTCGATTAGATCTTTATATTGTTTTTCACAAATTTCTTCTTTTGAAGTTCTTAATTTTGTTTCATTTACTGATAAATTGGCTTTACTACTTTTATCCTCATTAGCCTTTTTTTCATCATCTTCAACTACTTCTAGGGAACTTCCTCTTATTTTTGCTATATGTAATAATACTGATACAAGTTCGGCATTTGTTAATTTTTCATTTAAACCTTTACATCTAAGATAGTAAACATTATTTAAAGGAGTATAATCATCTGTAAGAATGTTTTCTTTTTTTAATAATCGTTTTAATTCAATTATTCTTTGTTGTCTACGTCTTTTTAACCTTCTTGAACCACGATGAGTACGTCTTTTTAAATTATCTTCCGCAGTTGCTTCTTTAAAAAGTCTAACGCCTTTATCAACTATTTTTCCAGAATCATAGTCAATTAGGCCCCAACCTACCGAAGTAATTCCCATATCTAGTCCTAATATATATTTTGCCACTTTTTATCCCTCCATTTTTATGCAAAAATTTGTTTCTTTAATATGTTGATATTTTATCACAATTACTAATTTTTTTCTACAAATATTGTAATTTATTATTTAAAAAACAAAAAGCAATTCAATAATGAATTACTTTCTAATTTTATTGTTTTCTGCCTGTTCCAGCACCAGCTATAAGATAATACCAAAACCAAAAGAATGCCCATAAAAGTAGCATTTATTAACACCTCTTTTTTATTAATCTCATTTTTTCCTAACTAACTATATTATAGCACCTCTAATCAGGATTTTCAACATTTTTTATAATTTTTATTATTATACTAGTATTAAGTTGTTATTCAAGTAAATAATATAAAGAGGTGATTTCTATTAAAAAGAATAATAAAAGCTTATTAGTAATTGGTGCAGGTATTACTGGTTTAAGTACAGGTATACATGCGCTATTAAAAGGATACAACGTTGAAATTTTTGAAAAAAACGACTTTCCAGGTGGTTGTTGCACTGGTTGGTTTAGAGAAGGTTATTATATAGATAACTGTATGCACTGGTTAACAGGCACTAATCAACATACCAAAGGTTTTAAATTATGGAAAAAACTAGGTGCCATATCAGAAACGAGTAACTTATATCAAGGAGAATACTTTTATAAATCAGTTTATGATAATAATGAAATAGCATTATCAACAGACACTAAAAAGTTGCGAAAAGAAATGTTAGATTTATCTTCTGCTGACGCTGAAGAAACCAGCAGGTTTGTTGACGCAATAGAGGAATTAGTAAAAGCTAATCAAATCAATAATTTTATTTGTACTCCTTTTGTTGTTGCAAAAGGCTATTTAAAAAATTATTTATATTATCATAAACTCTCACTCGGAGAATTATCTAAAAAGTTTAAACATCCCCTATTACAACGTTTATTTACTGACTATTTTCCAGCTGAATACTCATCATTATCGCTTATTTGTGCTTATGCTACTTTTGCTAGTGGCAATGGTAAGGTATATGAAAAAGGTTCAAAAGAATTTGCAAATAATATAGCCAAAAAATTTATTAACTTAGGCGGTATAATTCATTATAATAGTAATGTTACAAATATTGAAATTACCAATAATAGTTTTAAATCAATCACTGCAAACAATCAAAAATTTGAAGGTGATTTTCTAATTTCAACCATTGATCCAATGTTCTTATTTAACAATCTTATTGATAATAGTTACATGCCAAAAGATTTAAAAAACAAATTCTTGGATAAAAAGAAAAACGAAATTGTATCAAGTTTTCATACAGCATATTTAATAAATCAAGATACTCCTGATATAACTGAAACTTCGGTTATAGAAATTGAACCAACCTTAGTTGGAAAACATACCATAACTAGATTATTAATAAAAGATTATTCTTATTTATATAAAGATAAAGACAAAAAAGTAGTACAACTTTTTATTGTTCAAAATATGGAAGATATTGAATACTGGCAAGATCTATACACAAACAATAAAGAAGAATACAAAATTGTTAAAGAAAATACTACCACAAATCTAACTTCTGCATTATTAAATAAATTACCTAATTTAAAAGACAATTTGCATTTATTAGATTCTTGGACACCTGTTACTTATAATAGTTATTTTAATACTTACTATGGGTCTTATATGGGATTTGTATTTAAGAAAAAAGGATCAATCAAAAAGCTTTCTTCAAAAATCAAAAATATTAAAAATATGCGTTATGTAACTTATTGGCAAGCGTATATGGGTGGTTTACCTATTGCCGCAAGACTAGGTGAAGCAGTTGTTAAACAGTTATGATATTTATAAAATATAAATGATACTATGCCCTTTTGGGATACAGTATCATTTTACTTTTTTATTTTATCTAATAAAATTGGTTACTTCTCTCTTTTCTTTTTTAGGAAGGCCATATTTTTCTTTGCCAAGTTCAATTGATTTCATTAGAAAAATCATGTTTTTAGCAAGCATTCGCATATTGTATAAGCCTTCTTTGTCAAAAGTAGCTTCTCCTAAATCACGGCCATGTACACTATTCCAGTAATAGCTTGAAGCAATTGGCATACCACTTATTGTGAAGTATTTGTTTAACTCATCAAATGTTGATGATGCTCCTCCACGTCTTGCAACTGCTACGCTTGCGCCAACCTTCATAGTTAAATCCGCTTGATTGCTGTAGAATAGACGATCTAATAAAGAAATAAGTGAACCATTAGCTGAAGCATAATAAACGGGGCTTGCAATTACCAATCCATCTGATTCTTTTAATTTTACGGCTAATTCATTTACAATGTCATTAAATGCGCACTTTCCTGTTTTGTGACAAGTTCCACAAGCAATGCATCCTCTTATATCTTTTGTTCCAACTTGTTCTATTTCAACTGTAATACCTTCTTCTTCAAATACTTTTTTCATTTCATCCAATGCTATTGTTGTATTGCCATTAAGTCTTGGACTACCGTTTATCATAAGTATTTTCATTTTCTTACTCCTTACTTGTTGTTTCATTTTTTAATAAATATATTAAGTATTGTAATTGTGGTGATTGATTAACTTCTTCAATCTTTGCATTAAACAAATCATGTTTTGAAATAATTGCCATTTGCATTGTTTCAAGTTCATTGGTTCTAGAGCCTAAATATTTATTTTGGTATAAGTCATAATTATTTAAAATTTTAGTTATTTCTTCTACTGAATTTAATTTAATTTGTACTTTTCCAAAAAAATCTGGTTTACCAGCTTTACTTGCTAATCTTGCAAATCCTAATACTTTGAAATTTGTTACATTTAAATTTAAATTATTGGTATTGTCTTTATTAATAAAAATGTAACTTTCTTCACTTAATTCACGATACATTGCATATTTTAATAACTCTTTAAAAGTAAAATTTTCATCATTTTTATTCTTTAAATAATCGTTTATATCAATTGAACCTGAAGCAGATGGAACAAAGGTACTACCATTTACATCATTATAAATACTTTGTAAGTTTACTATATAATATATTTCACCATTCACATCAAGTTCTACCATAATATTAATTCCTATTAGGTTAGTTAAGTAACTATTTTCGATGTCTCTTAAACCATTAGTTAGAGGATTCAAAGTTAATTTTTGACCACTTATTACTTTAGTTGGTTCATTTGGTGTACAAATATTTTTAAATATCATTTCATCAGTTGAAACATAACTATGATATCTAACGGCTTTTATATTTACGCAATTTAATGTATCAAAATTTAGATCAGAATTAATTCCAAGTAATTTGCCATTAAAAATTGATTTATCGTTTTCTAATTTATCTGAAACAATATAAGCTAAAGCTTTTCTAGAATCATTAGTTAAATCTATTTTATCTTTTTCTAAATTAATTTTCAATTTAGCTGTGTTTTGTTCTAGAGTTTTGTTTTGCTTTTCTGAATAAATAAAAGCTTCATCTTTTTTAGAATTTGCGAAATTCATTACTTGATAGTCTTTATACTTCTTACTGAAAGTTTTAGGATTGACTATTTTATTAATAATGTCTTGTTTTGATTCGCCTTCTATAGTAGTTGTTAGGTTGCAATCTTTTTTAAATTCTAACCCTTTATTAATTTTCTTAATGATTGTTTTAACAGATTGAAGCAAAACCACAAATATTGAAAGTAATAAGATACTTAATGAATTAAATGAATCAGCACAATTATTAGTATTATTATCAACAGGGTTTTTAATTAAAGTTGTAACGATTGTTGCTATAAGTAGCGTAAATTCAATAATAACCATAATATAATCTATTGGCTTTAATTCAGATAATATTGCATTAGTTAAGGCCTGATGTTTACCATGTACAATCTTTTTATGGTATTTATTTAATACATTAATAGTTTTTTTATATGAATTATCTTCTTTGTTTAATTGCTGAAAATTATTTAATGTAAGATTAGTCTCTTCAATATTAATTTTAACTAAAAAATAAGTTTCTTCATTATTTTTCCCAAGACATTTATATTGTGATAGAGAAATATTTTGATTTCTTAAATCTTCAGTTAATGAATATAAAAGATTTAAGTTATTATTATTCATTTTACCATTATAGTAAATGTCTTTCTTAGTTTTTTTAATATCTACTAGCGAAGCTACTTTAGTAATTTTCTTTAAAGTATAAATCCCTACTAATTCATTCTTTTTATTTTTTACATATATTATATATTTCATAATTCACCTTTATAATAAATATCATATTTATATTATATACTTTTTTCTAATTATAGACAAATAATGTGTAAATTTTTAACTTTAAGATTTAATTATAAAGAAAAAGCTCCTTTTTTAAAGAGCTTTTTTTTATAAACCTTGTTTACCAAAGATATTGACTACTTTATCTACCATATCATAAAAGAATTGATTGTATTGCTTTGGTACATATAAATCATCAACATTTTTGTATTTATACTTCATTGTTGCATAGCTATAAACAAAAGCATCGATTTCAATTGATTGAAAGAAATATTCATCATTTGTACTACCATCTTGATTATTCGGTAAAATGTAGCTGTTATAATCCTTTTGCCAATTTTCAATGTGTTGCTTTTTAACTATGGTTTCTTTTCCTGCTTGATAATCTTCTACCATTTGATATTGAAAATAGTGTCTTATTTCATGTAAGAAAAAATATTCAATCATGTGAAAGTTATTAGTTGAATATGCATATTCACATGAACATAAATTGATTCTTATTAATTTTTCTTTTTTTAAAAATATAGCTACTTTGCTAATATCTTCATCAGCAAAAAAGCACCAATTAGGTATATTAGTAAATGAAAAGTATTTTCTATCTTCTAATATTATGTTAGTAATCAAAGGTTTAAATTTTTCAATTAATTTATTAATCTCTTGTTCCATACAATTATAAACAATTACTTTAATATTATTAAATAGAGATGATACTCAACACCCTCTATTTTGTAATCGTATATTTTTATTCTTTCATTATTTTCTTCACTATTTTCATCTATTGTTAACTTCCATTTACAAGTAGTTGTAAATTTACCATTATTACCATATAGTTTTTGTTCTTTAGCCCCTGTAGAAAAGGTTTCTGTTAAGTCATTTAAATCATATAACGCATAATTACCTAAGCTAAAATATTTACCATTTTTCTTGTGCATATCACTAGCAAGTAAATCACCACTTTTTGTCATTGCAAAATAGATAGCATTATTTTCATCAATATCATATAAATAGATATCATTTTTTATTTCAATTGGTTCTGTAACCGCTGAAGGAGTATATTCTTTTTCAAATGCCCTTTGTGGTTCAGCATAATATTTTGTTGAAAAAACACATGATTGAGTATAAATTGATATACCATTAACGAAAAATGCAACTATTGCCACCACAAATATTACGGCAACTATTATTAGTGTTTTTATCCCTTTTTTCATGATTATCCTCTTTTTTATTCTTCTCTTTTACTTTTTTGCTAGCTAAATATTTCCTATATGAAAATAATAATATAGCATAAAATAACAAATACTTCTTAATAAGTAATATTTATTTTTTATATTATTTTGTCTTATATAATTTATGATATTACTTTTTTAGACTTTTTTTAAGAAATTTATACATTCTTTTTTTGCTTACTAGAAATATAATATTCAAGGGCTTCTTTGAATTTTTGACATTCATCATCCGTTGGTTCAATATCAAACGGATAACTCCAATCCAATTCATCATACAATACATCTTCTAAATCATCAATATCCGTGTCTTCTATTGATACATAATCATAATATAGTTTGTTGCATAATTTATAAAATAAATATCTTTCGGTATTTGAATCGCTATCAAACATTTCTTTTATTCTATCATTGTCAATATAATCAATTATTGCTTTTGCAAAAGATACATCAATTTCGAATTTCTCATTGTCAAAATTGCACCTTAATACGCCATTTTCATCTTTTTGTAAATTATTTTAGTAACTCAATATTTGCGAGTAAAAATAAATTTTCAATAAAGCGCCAAATTGAACTATGTAAATCTTGTTCATTAGTAGCATATATTTTGGAATTAAAACACCTATCTTCAAAATTTATTCCTATTTTTGATATTTGTTCTTTAAAATCATCGGGATTAATATACATTGTTTCCCAATAGTCAGTAACAGAATGGCAATCGCTTATAATGTAAGTATTTTCTTCATCAGTTGGTTCAATGTATAAGGCCACACTTTCATCATAATTTTTAAAGAAAATTAGTGTAGTAATGATTATACGATTTTCAAAAGTACGTAAAAATGCTCCTAACTTACAATTTTTTACTGCTTCATATAAATCCAACATATTTCACATATTTTAATAATTAGTAGCCTTTACTTCAAAATAACTTTGAGGATGAGCACAAACAGGGCATACTGTAGGTGCATTTTCACCTATATGAATATGACCACAGTTACGGCATACCCATACTATAACACCTGCCTTAGCAAAAACTTGAGCGGTTTCAATATTTTCAAGTAATTTACGATATCTTTCTTCATGAGCTTTTTCGATTGCGGCAACACCTTCAAATTGTTTTGCAAGGGCCTCAAAGCCTTCTTCTCTAGCAGTTTTGGCAAATTCCAAATACATTTCTGTCCATTCATAGTTTTCACCTTGAGCTGCTGCAAGCAAATTCTCTTTAGTATTTCCTAATTCACCTAGCGCTTTAAACCATAATTTTGCATGTTCTTTTTCATTTTCGGCAGTTTCTAAAAATATTGATGCTATCTGCTCATATCCTTCTTTTTTGGCAACACTTGCAAAGTAAGTATATTTATTGCGAGCTTGCGATTCTCCTGCAAAAGCAGTCATTAAATTTTGTTCAGTTTTAGATCCTTTTAAATTCATATTAGTTCCTCCCTTTTTTTATTTTACTATATTATAAGTATATTATATTTTCAACAATATTTCAAGCAAATTATTAATACTTTATTTTTTTCTATTTACTTAATATTTTTTCATTAAAAAACACACTAGATGTTTTCACCTAATGTGTTTTTCGTAACCTATTCTACTAATGTGAATGTGCAATTTCCACTTGTAATATCACCAGTAATAGTTAATAAGTCATTTACATTTACATCCTTAAAGAATTGATTAGAAGGATTTTCTGAATTAATCATGATGTAATAATCACAACTATCGAATGATTCAGCAACATTTATATCTTTTTTACCAACTACACGGTAATTATCGCCTTCTTTTACGATTTTAACAATGTAATAGTATAAATATGAACTTCCTTTGCCTAATGAATCATATGAATATAAAATAGCACTATTTTTATACACATTTTCGTCCCATACGCCAGAATTGTATGCACCAATTGTAACACGTCCTTTAGGTTCTGGTTCTGGATGTTCTACATCAATTGTTCCTGTATATTCAATTGAATTATAATCACAAATTGCTTTTTCAAAAATTTGTGATAATAGTGTAGTTCCTTTATATTTATAATGTAGATAGTCATTTAAATATAATTTGTAGTTGTCTTCTTGTACATATTCATCAAGTGGAATAACACCAAGATTATGCTTTTCAGCAAAAGCTCTTATAGCTTTGTTATAAGCTATTCTTCCTTCTTCAGTATATTTCATTCCAGTATATTCAGTATAACCAAGTGTACAAACATATACTTGAGTTGCACATAAGTTATAAATTTTTGACAATATCATTTCATATGCGGCAACGAAACTTTCTACGCTAAAGCCAGAGCATAAATCATTTGTACCTAAATATAGAATTACAATATCAGGATTACCATTTTGAATTAAAGTATTAATTCTAGCATCGCTACAACCAGCACTTTCATCTGTTCCTACAGCAGTAGATCCACTCCAAGAGTTATTAACGCCAAGTATCATATTAGTATTATTAATTAATTGACCCCACCAAGTTTTATCAACTGTTCTTACATCTTGACAATAAGTAGGATAATAGAATCTTCCAACTTGACCATAATAACTATTCATCGGTGAACCATCTTGATAGAATGTTGAAATACTATCGCCTAAAATTGAGATTCTCTTTCCTGCAAGTTCAGTGTATTTAATTTCCTTAACTGTAGATTGGTAAACAGCTGTATAAACTACATCACCTGTTACTGGAGCTATTTCTTTATCCCAACCAATAAATTCATAAGTACGTTTTTCATCTTCTGGTCTTGTTGGATCTTCAGGAGCTGTTGGTAATGTTCCATATTCTACTTCCTCTTCAGAAAGTATGGTGCCATCAAAGTCAACAAATTTATAAGTATATTTATTTTTAGTGCTTGTATATTGAGCAGTATAAACTACATCAACTGTTACCGCAACAATTTCTTTATCCCAACCACTAAATGTGTATGTAAATTCTTTAGTAGCTGGTCTTGAAGGATTTGTAGGAGCAGTTGGTAATGTTCCATAATCTACTGTTTCTGATTTTAATACTTTTCCATCAAAATTAACAAATTTGTAAGTGTATTGTCTTTTTACTTCTCTGTATTGAGCAGTGTATACTACATCGCCTGTTACTTCAACAACTTCTTTATCCCAACCGATGAATTCATATGAGAATTCAGCAGTTCCTGACTTTTCAGGATTAGCTGGTATATTAGGTAATGTACCATAGTCTACCTTATCTTCTTTTAATATACTTCCATCAAAATTAACAAACTTATAAGTATATTTTCTCTTTGTTTGTTCAAATTTTGCGGTATAAGTTACATCGCCTGTTACTGCAACAACTTCTTTATCCCAACCAACAAATTCATAAGAGAATTCGTCAGTATCCGCTTTTGTTGGAGTAGCTGGAGCAGTTGGTAATGATCCATATTCAACTGATTCTTCTTTTAATACACTTTCATCATGATTTAAGAATTTTACAGTGTATTTTCTTTTTACTTCTTTATATTGAGCTATAAAAGTTATGTCACTTTCAAGTTTTCCAACTTCTTTATCCCAACCGATAAATTCATAAGAGAATTCATCTGTACTAGTTTTAGTTGGATTTGCAGGAGCAACAATTGTGCTTCCCTTTTTGCCTGTTCCTTCTGATAAAACTGTTCCGTTTTCATTAACAAATCTATAAGTGCATTGTTTAGCACAACCAACTAAACAAAGCGCAAGTGTTAATGTAAATACAAAAATAAAAAATGATGCAAATAATTTCTTCATGTCTACCCTTCTTGTTATTTATTTTTTAAAAATAGTTAATAATTCTATTTTCAACTACATTCAATCATTTTTAGACATTTAAAGCAACAAAAAAACATTACCTTAATATGGATGAGTATAATAAAAAAGGCTATAACAGCCTTTTCTTTTAAACGAGAATAATTATTTTAATAATTAATTTTTTATGTGATAATTGTAAACATCAACTAGGCTTTAATTACAAATATCATTGAAAGTATAACTATACTACTAACTATTATTGCACCAATAAGTTTTTGTGCAGAACTACTATTTTTTAAATATGATCTATCTAATATGGCACATACCACCATGCCTGACGTGAATAAAATTAAGTTCATATAGTAACTATCAGAAATTATAGGTATTAATTTGTATTTTACAATAAATGGAGCTAATATAGCAATAATTCCACAAATAACACAGCATCCAATTATAAGTATTTTTTGACTTTTTTTCATTGTATTTGCCCCTCCTATTGTTATATTTTTTTCCATTTAGAATATATTTTAGTTTCATTAAAAATATAATTTCCTTCTTCATCGTATTCTTTTTTTGATATTGTATCGTTTTCAAAGTCCCATTTATCTATACCATTTATATCTTTATACCAGCCAACAAATTCATATCCTTCTTTATATGGAACTGGCGGTATAACATTTACAATTGTACCGTCACAATCATCAATAAAATATATTTCTTCATCAATATAATATGCTACATTTGCCTTTTCTAGTTTGTATATGCTTCCATGTTCATCAAAAAACTTTTCACTTGCAAACACTTTGTCACAATTCATACAAACTCTTTCATAAATTGAATCGAAATCATTGGTAAAACTACTTTCTGAAATATAAGTAGTAATTCCTGTTTCATTATCGGGCATTTGAAAATTAAATTTACTATAATCAAAAGAATAATTATTTGGAAAATATAATTTTTTGGCATTTGTAATAGCAATTTCTTTGCTAAATTTTTTCCAATATCTAGCTCCTAAACCATCAACTATATACCCATCAAGCATTGAAGGAAATACTAATACTTCTTTTTTATTTCCTTCCTCGCTTAGACCTATAATTCTACAATGTCCTTTATCAGTAAACATAATTGTATAAACAAAATCACCAGAAACAACAGAATTGAACTTATCTTCTCTTTTCAAACTTTTGCATATTTTTATTGATGCATAAGTAAGTGGTATCATTACAATTAACATCATTATTAAAATATACCTTTTTAACATTTTATCCTCCATTTATCTATAATTTGTTGATTCTAATATATTTTAAAGCGAAAATATATTATAGCATTCTTATGGTATTTTTCTATCACCTCTTTTTTCAATGTCATATTTAATCATGTCAATCAGAATTTCATATAATATAAATTAAAACTTTTTTATAAACAATACTATTTTAAGTAATATTTGTGCATATTTTTCATTGTCAATTTTATTAACTTTAAATTATCTGAAAACTGTATCTAGATTAAAAAATAAAAAACTCCCTTAAAATAGGGAGTCTATAACGTAAGCCATTTTCTAAGTGTGTTCCCCCCATGCAAACTTAAAGAATTCATATATATTTGCATTATATAATATTTTTTCAATTAAAGCAAGTATTTTACAAATGTTCATTCTATTCATGTGTTTATTTTATGATAATGTCTTAATGTTTATTTTTTGAAAATGTCCCAACAA